>JABLTN010027202.1_pt1 | contig 28480 bp, 26 predicted proteins | sample 7160141 | NCBI WGS metagenome assembly JABLTN01 (sample SAMN14651226, study PRJNA627086) | human gut metagenome | isolation source: feces | host: Homo sapiens | reverse complement strand
ATTGCATGAAAGTGTTGGAATATCGATAGCATCGGACTATTCAACATAGCACGCTATACCGCTAGCATGCCCCTATTGCCTTCGGCACTTCCCCCGATGGGGGAAGCAAGACGCTGCGTCGCTAACGATTTCCTTAACTTAATAGCCTTCCCCTCGAAGGGAAGACGCCCCGAAGGGGCGGATAGGGGACTGGCGGTATGAAAGTGTGCGAGGACATGCGTATCAAGCAGGCGATTTACGGCAGCACCCGAGCGCCTGTTTTTGTAAATGATGATGCACGAAAATAGCATGCAAGTCACCAGTCACTTCTAACCCCTAGTCCCCGATCTCTGTTCATTTGTTCATGGATTAGTCATAAATTATGGCATTCATGTGAAAAATAAGATAACACGCAATGTATCATATATTTGAAATCATGGAATGCACTCTCACATGACTGAATTTATATTGATTTCCCCCTATTTTATCTTGCCATGCACCTTTATTTTGTATAAAATATTAGTTGCGTTATTACTTAGCCTCATTGTCACATGCAGGAATGGAAAGCACATTTCTGAAAGCAGATGAAGAAAGGAAAGCGGTTATGTCGGGGGAGGGGATCCACTCTCCGGCGGGGCAGTCTCAGCTGCCGGACTTGGGATCATCAGGACTTGCTAGGAGGAAAGAATTATGGAAGACAAAGAACAGGAAATGCATGAAAACCTGGAACGCGGCCTGAAAAACAGACATATCCAGCTCATCGGCCTTGGCGGTGCGATCGGTGTCGGTCTGTTTCTTGGCTCGGCGACTGCGATCGAACTTGCCGGCCCATCGGTACTCTTGACGTATGTCATCGGCGGTATTGCGATTTATTTCATCATGCGTGCGCTCGGTGAGCTCTCCGTCGCCTACCCGGTCTCCGGGGCCTTCAGTGCGCATGCGGCACGTTTCTTAGGACCGAAATGGGGCTATCTCACCGGCTGGACGTACTGGTACATGTGGATGGTCACCTGTATGGCCGAGCTCACTGCCGTCGGGATATACATGAATTTCTGGTATCCGGATCTGCCGCAGTGGCTGTCAGCGCTCGTCGCACTTGTCATCATGACCGTGGTGAATTTCATCGCCGTCTCTGCCTATGGCGAGTTTGAATTCTGGTTTGCCCTCGTGAAGATCTGCACCATCATTTTCATGATCATCAGCGGCATCGGCATGATCGTCTTCGGCATCGGCAATGGCGGCATTGCGACCGGCATCGCAAACCTTTGGCAGAACGGCGGCTTCTTCCCGAATGGTTTTTCCGGCACCCTGATGGCACTTGTCATGGTCATGTATTCCTATCTTGGCATCGAGATCATCGGCGTCACTGCGGGTGAAGCGCATGATCCGAAGTCCACCATCAAGAAAGCCATCGACGAAGTCTTCTGGCGTATCCTTATTTTCTATGTACTCTCTCTGGGTGTCATCATGTCCATCTATCCATGGAATGAGATCGGACACATGGGATCCCCATTTGTTGTGACCTTTGAAAAACTCGGCATCGCCGGTGCAGCGGATATTATCAATATCGTCGTCATCACGGCGGTACTCTCTTCCTGCAACAGCGGGATCTTCAGCTCCGGCCGTATGCTCTACAATCTGTCCCTGCAGGGGAATGCACCTGCCTGCTTCCAGACGCTGAACCGTCATCGTCTGCCGTGGGTCGGCATCCTTTTCTCCGCAGCGATCCTGCTTGTCGCTGTCGGTCTGAACTATGTCATGCCGGCGGAGCTTTTCGTTTACGTCACCAGCGTCGGTTCCTTCGGGGCGCTCTGGACTTGGTTCGTCATCCTGCGCACCCAGCAGAAATTCCGTGCCTCTCTCTCGGAAGAAGAAAAGGCGAAGCTCACGTACAAGATGCCGTGGGCTCCTTACTCCGGCTATATCACCATGGCCTTCCTTGCCTGCGTAGTCGTAGCTTCTGCCTTCCGTGAGGATACGAGAGTCGCTCTCTATGTCACTCCAGTCTGGTTCATTCTCCTTTTCATCGGCTATCGTTTCGTCGATCGCGGAAATCGTGCCGGCGGAGCCAAAGTCGTGGATGCCGTCAAGGCGACTGCGAATCGTTAATACACGCCCCCGATCGAATTTTTCGGTCGGGGGTTTTCTATGGAGATGAAAGGAGATCCGCAGCCGGGATCCCCTTCGCAGAACGCCTCCTTTGGATGGCTTCAAAGCGTCTCTCCTGATTTATGAGGTCTTTTCGGCTTGACATTTTTCTCATCATCCGATACAATAAGCACATATTACAAAAGTGCTGATGGAAAAAAGTACGTATTTCTGATTTTTCACAGAGAGCCGGGAATGCTGGGAACCGGTAAATAGGAAATAGGGAAGTTCTTTCCTGAACTGCATGACTGAAATCGAAGTAGGTCTTGCCGGGGTGGCTTGCGTTAAGGAGCCGAGAGTTGATCTGATGAAGATGAATGAGGGTGGTACCACGGAGAATCCGTCCCTTGGTACCACCCTTTTTGTATTCCTTAGATAAATTGGGTGGTACCGCGATGAGTCCCCGTCGTCCCTTGCTGAGTGAAGCAAGGGACTTTTTGTTTAAGTGAGAGGAAGAGCGGCGCGGCCATAGAAAGCAGCGCGTAAATCTCTGTCACGCAGAATCATATTTCTGAAAGCAGCATGGTAGAAAAGTAGAAAGGAATATCATCATGAACAAATGGGTAAAAGCAGGGCTTATCGCAGCATTGGCAGGAATGACACTGGTCTATGGAGGATGTGGCGGCAATTCGGCAGGGAGCAGTAAGACTTCCGGCAAGAAACAGGTCGCAGTCGTGCAGATCATGCAGCATGGTTCGCTGGATGCAGCCAATCAAGGGATGATTGATGGGCTGAAGGATAAAGGCTATGGACCGGACAAGGTCGAAGTCGATCAGCAGAATGCACAGGGGGATCAGTCGAATCTGAAGAGCATCACGGCACGTTTCAAGAGCAATAAGCCGGACATCATTTTCGGGATCTCTACTCCGGCAACGCAGGCGGTAGCCAATGAGATCAAAGATATTCCGATCGTCGGCTGTGCCATCACCGACTTTGAGACGGCGAAGCTCGTCAAATCGAATCAGAAGCCGGAAACGAATGTCACCGGCGTCAATGACCGTGGCCCGGTCGAAAAGCAGGTAGATATGGGCAAGGTCTTCCTGCCGAATGCCAAGACCATGGGGCTTCTCTACTGCTCGAGTGAAGTAAACAGTGAGATCCAGGCGAACCAGGCGAAGAAGCATGCCGCTTCCATTGGCCTTTCTGTCGTAGAAAAAACGGTTTCCTCCGTGAATGATATCCAGCAGGTCGCAGAATCCATGGTAGGGCAGGTCGACTTCATCTATGTCCCGACGGACAATGTTCTCGCTTCTTCCATCCCGACCCTTGTCAAAGTGACAGACCCGGCTAAGATCCCGGTCCTCGTCGGCGCTGACAGCATGGCCAGAGACGGAGCGCTCGCCTCTCTCTCTGTAGATTTCTATAAATCGGGCGTCCAGGCCGGCCACATGGCGGCCCAGCTCCTGGATGGAAAGATCAAGCCGGAAGAAACTCCGGTCGAGGATCCGGAAGTCTATGAGGTCATCATCAATAAGAAAAATGCGGAGATCCTTGGTATTAAGATCCCGGATGAATACAAGAATGCCACGATGGTGGACTAGGGATGAGTAGCTAGGGATTAGGGATTGGGGATTAGGAGTGACTGGTGACTGGGATTCGCCGGCATCGTCATCCCGAGCGTAGCCGAGGGATCTTTACTGCATTGCGGGAATCAGCGTGTATGCGCAGAGGGAAAACGATGTCTTGGTGCTGCCTCACATCAGACGATGTGCGTTCTGCAATAAAGATCGAGGGCTACGCTAGGGAAACACTGATTAAATCGTTGTCAGATTTTACTCTTGAAATTTTATACATGGCGAGGAATAACCTGACGCGAATAGCGAGCTATTTAAGGAAGGTTATGACGAAGCCATGCATAAAATTTCTTGTGGAATCTGACTCTGCGATTTAGTCAGCGTTTCCCTAGAAATGACGATGCGCACGAAGCGCTATCAAAACTCCGCGGCGCTTCTGATTTTTATGCGCCGCACCATCATTCCTAATTTCTCATTCGAGCAAAGCTTTCATTCACAATCAAGGGACAGCACGTCCTCGGGGCTAACCCTGAACCTTGAACCCCATATAGTATTGTATAAATAAAAGAAGGCAACATAAGATGAAAAACTGGATGAAATGCAGTATAGCGGCCGCGCTCGCAGCGGCGGCCCTGATCTCCGGCGGTTGTGGTGGACAGAGCGGAGATGCCTCGGGCAAGATCAAGATCGGTGTCGTACAGATCGTGCAGCATGGCTCACTCGATGAAGCCAATAGAGGCTTCGTCGATGCATTGAAGGAGCGCGGCTATGGCCCGGATAAGGTCGAGATCGAGCAAGAAAATGCACAGGGCGATCAGTCAAATCTGAAGACCATCGTTTCCAGGTTCAAAGCAGAGAAGCCGAAGCTGATCTGTGCCATCGCGACACCGGCGGCGCAGGCAGCAGCGAATGAGATCAAGGACATCCCGATCGTCGGTACTGCGATCACTGACTATACCAGTGCAAAGCTGGTACAGAATGATGAGAGACCCGGCGGTAACGTGACCGGAGTCAGTGATTTCGCAGCCATGGATGCCCAGATGGAGCTTGCTGCCAAGCTCATCCCGCAGGCGAAGCATGTCGGCCTCATCTACTGCTCGAGCGAAGTAAACAGCGAAGTGCAGGCGAACCAGATGAAGGACTACTGCAAGAAGCATGATCTTGCCGTCGAAGAACGTACGGTGAACAATGTCAATGATATCCAGCAGGTGGCGGAGTCACTCATCGGTAAGGTGGACTACATCTATGTCCCGACGGATAACACGCTGGCTTCCTCCATTCCGACACTGATGAAGATCACGGATGCGAATAAGATCCCCGTCATCGTCGGGGCGGACATCATGGCGAAGGACGGTGCGCTGGCAGCGCTCTCGGTCGATTACTATCGCCTCGGCAAGCAGACAGGAGAGCTGGCGGCGGATATCCTCGATGGCAAGGTCAAGCCGGAGACGTCTCCGATCCAACATCAGAAGGACTATACCATCGTTATCAATAAGCAGGATGCGGAGATCCTGGGGCTGACGATTCCGGAGGAGATCGCAAAGAAAGCGAATATGGTATAAGGAACAAGTGATAAAAGCCTCGATGGCTCAGATGAGCTGTCGGGGCTTTTGCGTATGCGGCTGATAAGGTCAAAAGGCTCGGCAGAGGCTTCATCGCGGCGATGCCGGAAGCGGCAGGTCAGGAAACGCTGATCCGGTCACCACCATACGCCTTTTCATGCCGTATTTCGTCATGGCCTTCCTTACATGGAAGGATGGGATCGCTTTCTGTCAGTCAGGCGTCACCGCGTATTCTCCGATCCCCGGCTCCCTTCCTCGTGAAGCCTTTTCCCTTTTTCCCCATGGATTTCTGTGCTATAATAAACCATGAGTATAACTATTTCTACTAGAAGAGCTATGCTGAAACTACACAAAGAAGGCGGGGCTATGTCAGAAATCAAAGAACGATTAGCTCATGTCATGGAGCGGATCGAAACAGCGCGGGAGAAGTCCCCATATCATCAGCAGGTCACGCTGGTGGCTGTGACGAAGTTCCATCCCATCAAAGACATGGAAGAAGCCATTTCTCTCGGTGTCACCCATGTGGGTGAGAACCGTGTCCAAGAAATGGAAGAAAAATACCAGGAGCTCTCGCTCCCGGTGACCTGGCATCTGCAGGGACATTTGCAGAAAAATAAAGTCAAAAAGGCAGTCGCTATGGCAGATCTCATCCAGTCAGCGGACTCATTGTCCATTCTGCGGGAGATCGACAAGCGGGCGGCAGAGATCGATAAGGTGCAGAACGTACTCCTGGAGTTTAATATTTCCGGAGAAGAAAGCAAGACAGGTCTTTCACCAGATGACATGAAAATGGCGATCGATGAAGCGAAGTCGCACTCTCATGTGAGAGTGCTCGGACTGATGTGCATGGCACCGAATTATGAGGATGTGGAGATGACGCGTCCCGTCTTCCGCAAAGCCCACGAGATGTGGGAGGATATGAAAAAGCAGTTTCCCGAGGGACAGATTTCCATCCTGTCTATGGGAATGACCCATGATTTTGAACAGGCTATCGAAGAGGGAGCCACGATGGTGCGTATCGGCACCGCGATCTTCGGCTCTCGCGTATACCATTAGGAGGAGAAAGAAATGAGTTTATTGGATAAGTTTAAAGATCAGTTCGTCGATCGTGATGATGAAGATATGGAAGAGGAGGATCTTGGCGAGGAGACGGCTCCCGTCAATCCGGCTCAGCCCGTCCCGCCGCGTCCGGCAGCTGTCCGCGGTATCGGCAGAAGTGCTGTCCCGCGTCAGGCCGCCAAGCCATACACCATGGTCGTTGTCAGCCCGAAGAGCTACAGTGATGCGGAAAAGATCGGGGATCATCTGAAGGCTATGCGTCCGGTCGTCATGAATATGGAAAAAACGGATGCGGATGAAGCCCAGCGTATCGTGGATTTCGTTCAGGGCATCATGTATGCTTTGGATGGCCGCATCGACCAGATCTCTGAAAGCATTTATCTCTGCGCGCCGAATAATATGAGCGTTTCCCGTGAGAATTTCGCTGCCTATGCGGATCAGCAGGCAGCCGCACCGGCCGGTGCACCGCAGTGGAATGCCCAGCAGCCGCAGGGACCCTCGGCTCCAGAGGCTTGATGTCTTTCTGGGAAGGGGGTCTGGGCTGGCTGAAAAAGCAGTTCAATGGCCAGGACGAGGATGTCTATGACACACAGGCAGAGGAGAGGGAGATACTTCCGGAGGCAGGCGCGCTGCCGGCTCGAAGTCTCCGTCCGCTGGAGGTGGTGATCATGGTACCCGGCACGTATGCAGATGCACGGCATGGGGTGGATGCTCTTGAAAAAGGGCTCGCCGTTATTGTCGTTTTGAATGACAGTGTGGATGATGAGACAGCCAGCCGGTTTGTCGATTTCATGAGTGGAGCTGTTTATCTGGCCCACGGAAGCATCGAGCTTCTGAATGATGATGTCCTTATCTGCCTGCCGGAGACTGTGCGGCTCGATAAGGATCGACTGACCGATTTCCAAGGCATCCCTGCCTGGAAAGGACCGAACCTATGAAAAAGATACTGATCATCGGATGCGGGGCGATGGGAGGAGCGATCCTCTCCGGCTGCCTTGCCAAAGGTTTATGGAAAAAAGAAGAAGTCTTCGTGAAGGAGCATTCCCTTGCGGCTTCGGAAGAAAAAGCAGCACGATACGGAGTCTCTGTCTCCAAAGAGGGGGGCGAAGCCGGTGAGGCGGATCTGGTCATTGTGGCCGTGAAGCCGAACGTGGTTCCTTCTGTGCTGGAAGAATTGTCCCGGCATGCGCCCCGCCGGGTCCTTTCTATTGCAGCCGCTGTCACGATCGAGACACTGGAAAAGGCTCTTCCGAAGGGGACAGAAGTCATCCGTGTCATGCCGAATACCCCGGCCTCTGTCGGAGAAGGCATGGCAGCGATCGCTCCGGGGACATTTGCTTCGGAAGGATTCATCGCTGAGGCAGAGGATATTTTCCGCGCGCTGGGCAAGGAAGCCGTCGTGACGGAGCGCCAGCTCGATGAGCTTGGTGCGCTCTCGGGCGCAGGTCCGGGATATGCGTTTGTCATCATTGATGCCCTGGCAGATGCCGGCGTCCTGATCGGTCTTCCCAGAAAGCTTGCCATCGAAGCCGCTGCCCAGACGCTGTATGGCGCAGCCAAGATGGTGCTGGAAACAGGGAAACACCCGGCTGAGCTGCGGGATCAGGTCACAAGTCCCGGCGGTACCACCATTGCGGGGATCCATGCCATGGAGCGCGCGGGTATCCGCGCTGCACTGATGGATGGCGTAGAAGCATGCCTCGCAAAATCGGATAAAATGGCGGGGAAATAATTAGAAATGATGAGCCAGGAATCAACATATGAAAGATAGAGAAAAAATCATTCGTTATTTTGCGGCCACCAGTGACGATGCCAAAGACATGGCGATCCGTCTGCTGGATCTGGCCGATGTTGTCGACCGCGGACGGCCATTTGCTGTCGGCCCGTTTATGTCGCCTTTTGCCGCGCAGATCGGGCAGACTATCGCAACCCATATGAAGACGGTCACGGTGAAAAGTGAAGGCGGCTATCATGAGGCAGAGCGCGTGCGCATCGCCTTTTCCAGAGACGACTATGACGGCCCCATCGACTTTGGGATGACACTCCTCTCCGTCACCTGGGATGACCGTTACCGCCTGATCGGGCATCGGGATGTCTTAGGCTCGCTGATGGGTCTTGGCATTGACCGTGCCGTTCTTGGCGACATCCTCATGCAGGGCGCCGGCTGTCAGATCGTAGCAGACAGTACCATGGCCGGGTGGATCAGAGACAATTTCCATAAAGTCGCCATGGTCCCTGTCACGGTCAAAGAGATCCCGATGGAGGAGATCGAGCCGCCGAAGAAAACGGCCAAGGAAGTCCGTGCGACAGTGGCCTCTCTTCGCCTAGATGCTGTCGGGGCAGCGGGCTTTGGTATCTCCCGCTCCAAGATGGTGCAGGCCGTCGATGACGGGCGCACGGAAGTGAACTGGCAACCTGCCAAGAGCGCGTCCCAGACGGTGAAGGCAGGCGATATCATCAGCATCCGTGGACGCGGCCGCATCGAGATCAAAGAAGAGACCGGTACGAGCCGTAAAGGACGGACGGGGCTTTTGATCGACAGATATAAGTAAGGGTTCGGGGTTCAGGTTAATAGGTTCAATGGGTTCTGTAGGTTCGACAGGTTCATAGATTTCTCATCTTTCGTGAATACCATAGCCTTGAAGTTTGAAAGCAGGGATTAGTGGCTAGGGATTAGGTTTGAGATACGGGAAAATCGCTAATTTCAAATCTCCGCGGCGCTTTTGATTGTTATGCGCCGCACCAACCCCTTTGAACCTCTTTTACGCGTAATCATGGGACGGCACGCCCGAGGGGCTAACCCTGAACCTTGAACCCTGAACCCTGAACCCTTGAACTCATAAGTAAGAATATCATTAAAGGAGCATAGATCATGATCACACCGATGGATATTCATAATAAAACATTTTCCGGTCAGATCCGCGGCTATTCGAAGGATGAAGTGAATGCCTTTCTGGAAGAGCTTGCGAGCGACTATGAGAAGATTTACCGCGAGCACCGCGCGATGGAAGAAGAAATGGACATCATCCGCACGAAGCTCCGCAACTACGAAAAAATGGAGTCGACCATGTCCCACACACTGGTCATGGCGCAGGAAACCGCAGATAATGTGAAGAAGAATGCACACAAGGAAGCCGAGCTTTCCATTCAGGAAGCCCAGAGCGAAGCGCAGAAGATCGTTTCCGATGCCGAAGCAGCTCGCCGCAAGATGAATGCGGATCTTCTGAAGGCAGAAGGCGATATGAATCTGTATATCGAAAAGCTCTTGTCAAATTTCAAATCTGCGCTGGCGCTGATCGAAGCAGCCAAAGCCGCTCGTGCGCCGCAGGCGGTGCAGGCTCAGCAGCCGGCAGCTTCTGAACCGTCTGAACCGACCGCTGAGGCGGAGCCTTCTGCCACGGAAGAAGAAGCAGCACCGGCTGTAGAAGTACAGGAAGCCGCTCCTGCGCCTGCCGGCGGAAATCTTTTCGATGAGGCGGCTAAGACAGTAGCTCCGAAAGAAGAGAACTAAGCCTATGGAAGCGAAACAAACCGTGACCGAGTGGGCTAATGACCATCTGGGGCTCACCTTGGCGATCACAAAAAGACTGCATGAAGAGCAGACCCCCTTTCAGCACATTGAGATCGTCGAGACGGAGCAGTATGGACGTCTTCTCATCTTAGACGGTGTTTTCCAGACTTCCGTCAAGGATGAGTGGACGTACCATGAAATGATCGCGCATGTCCCGCTCATGATGCATCCTCATCCGGAGCGTGTACTCATCATTGGCGGCGGAGACGGCGGCGTCGCACGCGAAGTCTGCCGCCACGAGTGTGTAAAACAGGTGGATCTTTGCGACATCGATGGCCGCGTCATCGAGCTTTCGAAGGAATATTTCCCGACGATTTCCAAAGTCCTCCTGGATCCGCCGAAGAAGCTTCATGTCCATGTGGGAGATGGCATCGCTTTTGCGGCCGCGGTGAAGGATTTTTATGACGTCATCATCATCGACTGCTCTGACCCCATCGGACCGGGCGAAGGCCTTTTCACGAGAGAATTCTACAAAAGCGCCAAGGCGGCTCTTAGAGAAGATGGGCTCATCGTCCAGCAGACCGAGTCTCCGATCGTCCAGCAGAAGACCGTCCACGATGTTTTTGAGGCGATGCGTGACGTATTCCCCATCGTACGCATGTATTTTTCACACGTGCCGATCTATCCGGAGTGCATGCACTCCTTTATGATCGGATCGAAGAAATACGACCCGCTGACAGCCAAGGTCCGTGAAGACGGCCCGCAGCCGATGAAGTACTACAATAAAAATATCCAGAAAAGCTGCTTCGCCCTTCCGAATTTCATCAAAGACCTGATCTATAAGGGAACATACAGCTTTTAGCGAAAGAGACGTGCGCGAGCGCGTCTTTTGTGGTTGTCGGGTTCAAGGTTCAAGGTTCAGGTTGGTGGTGCGGCGCATTATCATTTAGAAGCGCCGCGAATGATTTGAGAATAACGTAAGATGGGGTTCCTCTTGGGGAAGGGGATGTCCGAAGGGCAGAGAATAGAGTGGCCCGCAGGGGCACAATTCTATGTAGTGGTCAGCATCTCATCTGCGGCAATCTGTGTTCTGGCTATACCAAGCGCACAGACAACCTTTCTGCAGAATTCTGTCTCTTCGAGGCAGTCTATCCCTGGCCTTCGGTCTGCTTCTTCTCTAAGGGGCGACGTATTTTACGTTATTCTCAAAACTCGCTGCGTTTCTATTATATATATTTTGCGCTGCACTACAACCCCGAACCCATCAACCTGAACCCTGCCCCCCCTTTCCTTCCCATGATATAATGAGAAAAATGATTTCATGAAAGGAGCGATTTCCATGGAAATCCGTGTGTTGAAATATTTTCTCATGGTCGCGCGTGAGGAGAGCATCACGAAGGCGGCCAGTCGTCTCCACATCACGCAGCCGACGCTGTCGCGCCAGATGGCGGACCTCGAAGCGGATATGGGCGTCCCGCTCCTGGATCGGAGCGGACGCAAGATCGCATTGACGCCGGAAGGCATTCTTCTTCGCCGACGCGCCGAAGAGATCGTCTCTCTGGTCGACAAGACGGAGATGGAAGTCTCGCAGGCGGCAGAAAATCTGGAAGGCACCATCAGCGTAGCAGGAGGGGATCTCTCGCAGGCGCGTGATTTCGTGCGTCTCATTAAGGAATTCCAGACACTCCATCCTTTTGTATGTTTCCGCTATTACACGGACATCACGCCTTACATTTGTGAATGTATGGATCATGGCTGCGTCGATGTGGGCCTCCTTGTGCAGCCTTTCGATAGGGAGAAGTATGAGTCACTCCCCATCGGAAAACCGAGCCGGATGGGGGTGTATATGCGTGCGGATGATCCGCTCGCCAAGAAGCCGGAAGTATGGAGGCAAGACCTTGAAGGCCGCCCTCTGCTGCAGGGGCTTCGTCCAGATCTTGATGCGATGCTCTTTGCCAGACATACGGATCAGGATAGCCATCCTGCCATGATCGAGTGTGACCTCCCCATGAACCGGGCTATCATGGTCGATGAGGGCATGGGCTATTTTATTGCCGGGGAGGGTGTACTCCCCTTTCTTGATGAACATCGGATCTGTTTCAGACCGATCGGAGAAAAGCCGCAGTATATCTACACATTTCTTGCGTGGCGCAGAAATCAGCCCTTCAGTCGTGTCACGAAAACGTTCATTGAGTTTTTGAAAGAGAAGTTGAAGTGAGGGAAAACATCTGCGAAAGCAGGTGTTTTTTATTGGAAAATCGGGGCCCATGGGAGTGCTGCCCCTTGATTGCGTTTGAAAGCCTTGCTTGCATGAGAAATGCGAAATGGTGGTGCGATGCATAAAATATAGAAGCGTCGCAGCGTATGAATCACGGCGATGCCCGAGGAGGGATTGAAGCGACTAGCCACCAGTCGCCAGTCACACCCCATTCCTTATCCCTGCCTTCTAGCCCACTTCATGCCTTTTCACTATCCAAATTCATAATCCATAAGTATTTGCTATGCAGCAACATTCTGCCTATACTAATGGCAGAAGAAACGAAGGGAGGAGCATGAACGATGGCAATCCAATGGAAAAGGCGGCTTGCTGCAGGACTTGTGCTTGCGGTGCTGCCACTTATCATGACCGCAGGATCCTTGTATTTTCACTGTGAGGAAGTCCGCGCCGCGCAGGTGATCAAAGAGGAGAAAGGGCCGTACGGCTGCCTTACCTGGCCGCAGAATCTGAATGCCGTCAGAAGCGAGGTGGAGATTTTCAAAGAGATCCCCAAAGACCTGCGAGCGGATACTCCGATAGCCAATGCGATTTACAGGAATACCCATGTATACACGAATAGCCTCATGCTTGACATGAGACAGTTACAGGCAGAGAAGCCTCTTTTTTATCGTGTGCGGGCGTACGATCTGGATGGGCATCCGATCGGCCCCTATTCGCAGCCGGCAGATGTGGAGAGCGCACTTTTTAAGACGGAGCGCAATGCGCCCATCCCGCACGATCCCTATGGCAAGGGATATGGCAGCGTCCTTTTGTATCCAGTCTATGCTTACACAGGAAATCCGAATGCCGTGCGCTATGAGATCGAAGTCACGTCAAAGTATCCGGAAAATCTCCATGGCTTCTCGCCATCCGTCTACCGCATCTATGCGGCCAAGACAGAACTCACCGATCTCTATGATGATGCGTCGCGGACGGGGACATACTACTGGCGCGTCCGGGGAATGGACAGCACGGGGAAGCCCGTGGGTGAGTGGAGCCTGCCGCAGGAGATCAAAAATCCGGTGAAGCATTGGAAGGTGGCTGTCTATGGCGACAGCATTTCTCACGGCGGCGGTCATCTCTCCTTCGGGCCGGCTGACCTTGCCTACAGCTATGAGTCGTATCTGGACTTTCCTTCGATCAATCTTTCCCAAAGCGGGGATACGAGTGAGGCGATGGTCATGCGCTTCGAGAAGGACGTGCTTCCTTTTTCGCCGGAGTACCTTCTCATCTTGGGTGGGACGAACAGTCTTCGCGCCGGTGTCCCGGCAGCGGATGTGATCTCTGACCTGAAGGAGATCCAGAGAAAGTGCCGCGAGCATGGTATCACGCCCATCCTGATGACGCTCCCTCCGATCAATCCCGAAAACATCCAGAAGGCTTTTAATGAGCCGACCTATGAGGGCTGGAAAGCTTCTTTCGAAGAGGTGAATGCTTTCATCCGCGGTGAGGTCCATATTGATACCGCCGCACCCTTTGAAGAGATGGAAGAGCTTCCCACCTGGCTCGCACTGGACGGCATTCACGGCGACTGGAATATGAAGTGCATGATGGCGGAGGTCATCAACCTCGAATTTCCGAAGATCGTGGCTGGGTAGTATTGCGGCTTGTCCATCTTCGGACTTGGGGCAGAAGTGAGAAATGTGCCGTAAGAAGGGGAAAATGTCTTGGCTCCCCATCGGGGGAGCTCCCCGAAAGAAAGCGGGCTCTGAGAGGCGTGGCATGTATTTTTGTCTTGCAGTCGAAAGGGAACGTATCGGGCGAGGCGAAGCATTTCTGACCGTTTTTCATAAGGATTTATCATAGAATGCACCATCTTCATCTGAGATTTGCTTTAAAAGTAGGGAAAGCCACTTGACAAGCATGAAACATGATTTATAATAAAAGCATGTTTTAAGAGCATAAGCAAATTGTCTGTGTCTTAAAGCAAACCATTGCCTGCGTTTCGCGTGATCGGCGAGTCATCCCGCCATGGTATACCCCTATACCATGGTTTCCCGCTTTCCCCATAGCCCCGATGACATCCCATCGCCCTCACAAGAGCGCAGGCAGAAAAGAGCGGGTCTCCCCTAATTTCCCGCTCTTTTTCTATTGTATTTTTCTGATGGATGGCCGATCTTGATTTGAGGTACTTCCATGTCCCATGTCCCGTGCAGGAAAAGATTTTCTGATCGATCAAAAGAAAAGCGGCTCGGTGTATGCCGGAGTGCGGGGTTTCTGATCCTCCCGATGAAAATCAGTCCCGTCCGGCAGATTTTCTTATTTGTTAAATTGACAATTCGTTTTATTATATTTTATAATTAACCAGAAACATTTGAAATAGTGTATCCTTATTTGGGGAAGAGTTGATTTTTGAGTTTTCGGGGCCATTCGGAGTTTGGCCTCATTGTTCATGAAAAGGGGACATAATCATGGCACAGGCAGCAACAAGAGCAGAACGTATGGTGGGCGTTCGTGCGAATATTCTTAACACCGCTAAAAGACTTTTTTTGGAACAGGGGTATAAAAAGACAACCATTCGCCAGATCGTACAGGAGTCCGGGATCACCTCGGGCAGTATCTACAATCTGTTTGACAATAAAGACGCTGTTTTCTCGGCCATTACGAATGATCTTTGCCAGGTGATTGTGGATGAAGTGGAGAAGCGCTTCTCTGATAAACCGCTGGAATATCACTATGCAGCGATCTTGGCGGTCGAGCTGTATGCGATCGAGAAGGAGTCTGTTTTCCGTGAACTCTACTATGAAGCCTATACGGAGCCAAAGATTTTCGAAGCCCTGCTCCATACGCATTTGGATCTCGCAGATCACTACCTCGCAGAGGCAGACTGTATGGGCTATCTGAAGCCGGATGAATATTATGCACGCATGCTCCTTTCCAAAGGCGCCATGCTCGGCTATATGCAAGCCTTCGACTTTGACCGCACCGGTCCTGTTCGTGTGCTTCGAAGAGAGCTTGCTTCCCTCATCCTGCTGTCTCTCGGGCTGAAGAAACGGGATATCAAAGACCTGTACTCCTTCATGCTGGAGATCGAGGATGAATGCAGCGAGATCATCGAAGTGATCCTTGACAGCGTGCATCAGCCGTAGGGCGGGGATAGTGAGTGAGGATCCCGGTGGATCTGTGACTGGTGATCAAAGGCCGCCTCAGCCAATAGACAAATGGATAGCGATCCCAAAGCGTGAGAGATAGAGTCTCTCACGTTTTTTATTTGAAAAAAGTTTCACAAAAGCTATTGCAATTTTATGCACAACGCTGTATAATTATCACATCGTCAAACAAGCCCATGTGAAAGGGCTGATGAAATTGTCTATATTATTTTGAAAGGCGGCATTATCATGACAGATATTAAAAGCGTAAAGAAAGTAGTTCTTGCATATTCCGGTGGTCTGGATACCTCCGTTATCATTCCGTGGCTGAAAGAAACCTATGGCTGTGAAGTCATTGCCTGCACCGTGAATCTGGGACAGCCGGAAGATTTCGAAGCCATCCACAAGAAGGCGCTCGCATCCGGTGCTGAATATGCAGAGACCCTTGATGTTCGCAAAGAATTCATTGAAGAATATGCATACAAAGTCCTTCAGGCAGATGGCCGTTATGAAGGCAAGTACCTGCTCGGTACCTCCTTCGCTCGTCCACTGATCGGCAAATGCCTCGTCGACATGGCAAAGAAATATGGCGCTGATGCCATCTGCCACGGCGCGACCGGCAAAGGCAATGACCAGGTTCGTTTCGAACTCACCATCAAAGCACTGGCTCCGCACATGAAGATCATCGCTCCATGGCGTATCTGGGATATGAAGTCCCGTGAAGATGAAATGGCTTATGCAGAAGCACATGGTGTGCCGATCGACAAGTATGATGAAAAGCAGACTGATGAAGAAAAGGCTGCACAGAAATACCCATACTCCATGGACTGGAATATGTGGCATCTGTCCCATGAAGGCGATGACCTGGAAAATCCGGCAAATGCGCCGCACAAGGATATGTACCTCGTCACCTGCGATCCGGAAGAAGCTCCGGATAAGCCGGAGATCGTCACCATTGATTTTGAAAAAGGCATCCCGACCGCTGTCAATGGCAAGAAGATGGACGGCGTAGAGCTCGTGAATACCCTGAACGCCATCGGCGCACGCAACGGCATCGGCATCGATGACCTCGTAGAAAACCGCCTCGTCGGCATGAAGTCCCGCGGCGTATATGAAAATCCATGCGGCTCCATCCTTTTCTACGCACACACCGAACTGGAACGCCTCTGCCTTGACCGCGCGACCTTCCATTTCAAAGAAATCGCTGCTGTCAAATACTCGGAGCTCGTATATGACGGGATGTGGTTCGCACCGCTGCGCGAAGCACTGCAGGCTTTTGCTGACAAGACCTCCGAAACCGTTACAGGCAAAGTCACCCTTCGTCTCTACAAGGGCAACATCATGTCCAATGGAGCAGAAAGCCCGTACTCCCTGTATAATGAAGAATTCGTCACCTTCGGTGAAGATGATGTATACAATCAGGCAGATGCAGAAGGCTTCATCAACCTCTTCGGCCTGCCGCTCACCATCCGTGCCCTCATGAAGGAGAAGAATGCAAAATGAGTGATATGATGTGGGGCGGACGCTTCACGAAGGCAGAGGAAAAGAATGCACTGGATTTCAATGCATCCATTTCCTATGACTGCCGCATGTATCGTGAAGATATCGCCGGCTCTATCGCCCATGCAAAAATGCTGGCGGCTCATGGGATCATTTCCAAAGAGGATCAGGAAAAGATCACCAAGGGTCTTCTCTCTATCAAAAAAGAGATCGATGAGGGGACATTCCCTTTCTCCGTCGAACTCGAAGATATTCATATGAATATCGAAAAACGTCTCACCGAGGAGATCGGTGATGCCGGCGCCCGCCTCCACACGGCGAGAAGCCGCAATGACCAGTGCGCGCTGGATCTCCATATGTACATGAAGAGAAATATCGCGCGCCTGTCTGAAAAGCTCATCGCCGTCTTAGAAGCCCTCCTCGCTGCTTCCAAGAAATATCAGGACGTCATCCTGCCGGGCTACACCCACATGCAGCGCGCGCAGCCGGTCCTCTTCGCTCACCACATGCTCGCGTACTTTGCGATGCTCGAGCGTGACTTCAAGCGTCTCGAAGACTGCTACGACATGTGTGACATGTCGCCGATCGGCGCCTGTGCGCTGGCGGGGACCACGTACCCGACACATCCCGAGGAAGAAGCGAATGACCTTCACTTCGCCTCCGTCTATGGAAACAGCCTCGATGCGGTCTCGGATCGCGACTACCTTCTCCAGTTTCTCTCCTTCGCATCGATCTGTGCGATGCATCTCTCGCGTCTGTCGGAAGAATTCATCTACTGGTCCACCAGCGAATTCCAGTTCATCGAGCTTGATGACGGATACTCCACAGGCAGCTCTATCATGCCGCAGAAGAAGAATCCGGACATGTGTGAGCTCATTCGCGGCAAAACCGGCCGTGTCTATGGACACCTCATCGGTCTTCTGACCGTCATGAAGGGTCTGCCGCTGGCCTATGACAAGGACATGCAGGAAGATAAGGAAGGCGTCTTTGATGCCTTGGATACCCTGTACTTCGCCCTCGACATCTATGCCGGCATGATCTCCACCATGACTGTCAATGGCGATCACACCCGCCAAGTCCTTGAAAGCGACTTCTCGAATGCGACCGACATGGCAGACTACCTTGCGAAGAAAGGCCTGCCTTTCCGTCAGGCGCATGCCGTAGTCGGAAGTGCTGTCCACTACTGCATCGAGCACCATAAGGTCCTTCTGGATCTCTCCATGGAGGAATTCAGATCCATGAGCCCACTCTTTGAAGAAGACATCAAAGAAGCCCTCTCTATCGAAAACTGTGTGAAGAACCGTGAAAGCTACGGCGGCACAGGGCCGAAGTCTGTAGAACGTCAGCAGACACACGCAGGGGACATGATCGCTAAGATGAAAGAAATGTCCGCGTCTTGGAAAGAGGAAATGGCGTTTCTTGGATGAGTGACTGGTGACTAGGGACTAGTGATTAGCAGCTAGGGACTAGAAATCACGTTTCTCTGAACTGCCCCATTGATGTAACCACGGCGTTCCCGCCTGGTATAGACAATTTCACAAGCAAAAAGCCCATCGTCTGATGGGCTTTTTGCTTGTGAGAAGGGGCGGGGCATGGCGGCGTCTTTCTCATATAGCAGGATATGTGTTTTATCGGATCTGGTGAGCCGCGCGATCACTAAAAAACGAAGGCACCCCAAGGAAGATGCCTTCGTTTTTTGCTTATCTTTCCGGCGGAAGTCCCGCATATTCTCTGGCGAAGTCAGAGAAATTCTCGATGATATACCGCTTCAGCATATCTGCCGGGGGAGAGAGCTTCTCGCCTTTTTTCCACGAAAGGCTGATGTAGCGCGAGCAGCTCGGAGAGGAGATCGGCACCAGCGCGACATGGTCGCCGCCGACACCGTGCCATGTGATGCGCGGCGCGAAGGAGACACCGAGGCCGGCGCGGATGAATTCACGTACCGTCATCGGGCTGTCGCTCTCGAGTACCACGTGTGGGACAAAGCCTGCCATGCGGCAGTAGAAGTCTGTGATGGTACGAAGGGAAGAGCCTGCTTCCAGAGAAATGAATCCCGCTTTCTCAAATTCATCCAGATTGACAGACGATTTTCTGGCATGCGGATCCGTATCCGGCATAGCCAGCATGATGTCTTCCTTGAGGAGCGTCACAGAGTGGTCATTCTCGATCGGATTGATGGAGGAGGACAGGAAGAGGTCCACATGATTCTGGTTCTGCTGCCCCGGCTTATTGTGCTGCTGCAGGATCTCGAAACGGATATCCGGATGCTCCTGACGGAAACGGGTGAGGAAAGCCGGGATGATCATAGAAGCCGCGAAAAGAGAGATGGTGACGGTGAGCTTCTGTGCTTCCTTGGTATCAGCCAGTTCCTTCTGCGCGCCGTGCAGCTCCTGCATGATGCGGTTCGTATGGCGGAGCAGGATCTCGCCATATCTTGTGAGGACGATGTTTCGGCCGCTTCGGGAAAAGAGCGGTACGCCGAGCTCTGTCTCAAGTACCTTGATGGTATGGGACAGGGACGGCTGGGAAATGTGAAGGGCTTCTGCTGCGCGCGTCAGGTGCTGCAGCTCGGCTGTCTTTTGGAAATAGCTCAGGGCGAGCAATGTCAATTTCATGGAGATCCCCCAAATGATTGATAGAAAAAACAAAAAATCGAATATCACTTATAAGTATTATACTCTTGCATATGGAAATTATCAATCAATCTTTCTTCTTATGCACTGAAATTTAAGAATTCAAAAAGAGATATCGGCTGCCTTGCGGTTCAAAAAAGTCCCGCGCATTCATTGGGGCTAAAATCATCAAGAACTGTCGGGCATAAGAAAGATAACGGGCAGGAATACATGGCCAATGGAAGTGACTCATTCATAGATAAAAGGCAATGAATCGATAGATGAAGTCTTGGTTCACTCAGAAGCCCGCGTTCTTAAACCACCCTTTCATTTATAGTATAATAGGGAAAATGATAAGCATTTTGGAAAGGAGCTTTTCTATGAAGAGGAAAAAAACTGCCCCTATGACGAAGGCAGAACGCATCGCTGCAGCCATTCGTGGAGATGCAGTAGACCGTGTACCATACTCGCTGTGGTCTTATCTGCCGATGATCGATCTCGATCCCGCAGCGAATGCGGAACATACCTATGATTTCTATAAGACCTATGACGTCGATATCTTGAAGACGATGAATAACGGTATGTACAGCGTCGAAGACTTCGGCGTGACAGTCGATTATTCAGACATTGAAAGAGGCGGCGTGGCGAAAATCATTTCCACTCCGGTCCATACGCCGGAAGACTGGCTGAAAGTCAAGCCGGTCTCACTCCATGAGGGGGCGCTGGCTCGTGAGCAGGACTACCTGAAGAGACTGCTGAAGAAGACCAATGGCGAAGTGCCTGTCATTTTCACGGTCTTCAGTCCGCTGACTACGGCAAATAAACTGTGTCCGCACATGATGGAGCACATCGCTTCCGGTCATGGAGAGCAAGTGAAGGCAGCCCTGACTGCCATCACAGAGACCACCTGCGCCCTCGTCCAGCGCGTCATCGAGCTGGGCGCCGATGGCATTTTCTTTGCGACGCAGCTCTCCTCCTATGATCTGGTGAAGGAGGATCTCTACAAAGAGTACGGCATGCCCTATGATATCGCGGTCCTTTCCGCTTCGCAGGGCTGGTGCAATGTACTGCATGCCCATGGAAAGCACATCATGTTCCCCCTGCTTCGGAAATACCCCGTTCAGATTTTCAACTGGCATGCCTTTGAATCTCTGCCGGGCATCCACGAGGCGCAGGTCATGACCGGTAAGTGCATCATGGCCGGCCTTGAACGCATGGATATCACCGACGGACATAAGAATGAGATCGAGCACCAGATCTATGAGACGCTTAGAGAGACGGGCGGCCGCCATGTCATTCTCTCGCCCGGCTGCGTCATCCGCTATCCGCTGGATCCGGAGATGCTTTCCTTCGTCAGGAAGGCCAAGGAAGAAATAGAAGAAAGACTGCTGAGGAATAGGGACTAGGAGTGACGGGCGGACGAGTGTCCGGCTGCCGCGGGGGACTTGCAGCTCTCATGGGAGTGACCGGGAAACCTTATCCCAGCTGTCTTTCATGCCATAGTCACCCTATCCGCCCCTGCGGGGCACCTTCCCCTAAAGGGGAAGGCTGCGATACGAGAATACCATCCTCTAAAAAAGGCGGCGAAGCCGCCACGAGAGCCCTGAACCTTGAACCCTGAACCCTGAACCAAATGAAAGCAAAGTAAAAAGGGGCTGTGAAGAAATGAATCCTCATTTCTTCACAGCCCCTTAGTCGGAGCGACGCTTCGCGTCGATTAGTATAAAGGGCAATGCCCGAAGGCAGGAGGATAGAAGTCAGATGTCTGGCGCCTGATGTCTCCTAGTCTAATCCCTCATCCCCAGCTGCTAATTCTTAGTCACTAGCCACTAATCCCCACTTGAATTTTTAAAGTTCGGCGCACCTAAGCAATTTTTTACACTCTTTTCCTTGCTTTTCGCCGCTTCTTTATATAGAATATAAAAGAATTTTTAATTAAAAAAGTTTTTACTCCAAAAAATCCCACAGGAACTCTCATGCATACCTACGACAGAAACTACTTCAAGATCGCCCTTCCTGCCGCACTGGAAGGGCTCTTCATGATCCTCCTCGCTTCGACCGACCTCATCATGGTCGGCGCACTGGGAGCTTTGTCCATCGCAGCGGTCAGCATCTTCATGCAGCCGCGCCTCATCCTGCTCTGCTTCTCCCGTTCTCTCGCCTCCTCGGTGACACTGCTCGTTTCCCAAAAAGCGGGCGCCGGCGACACGAAAGGCACGTCGGATATCATGAAGAAGTCGCTCACGCTCTGCGCGATCTTCATGGGTCTTCTGCACATCCTTTTCTACATTTTTCTGGATGACATCTTCTACCTCATGGGCGCGAATGACGAATACATGGCAGAAGCCATGGCGTATGGCCCCATCGCGCTTGCCGCCGTCTACGTGACCTCGCTCACGCTCATCCTGCAGGCGGTGCAGCTGGGCTATGGACGCACAAGCGTCATCATGAAGACGAATGTCTGCGGCAATGTGGTGAACCTTGCGCTGAATGCACTCTTGATCTTCGGCTTCGGCCCGATCCCCTCCCTCGGCGTGACGGGCGCAGCCATCGGTACGCTGGCAAGTACGATCTTCACCCTCACATGGACTGCGTGGATCCTCAAAAATGAATCGTTCTTCTCTGGCGGGAGCTACCTTCCCGACCGTGCCTATTTCCACCGCATGATGCCGATCCTTCTCAGCATCCTTTCGGAGCAGGGCAGTGAGCGCGTAGGCATGGTGCTCTTTAGTCGCATGGCGGCAGGGCTCGGCACGATCCCCTTCGCCGTACACAGCATCTGCATGAACATCTCTGACGTATACTATGACTTCATCATGGGCTTCGGCAAGGCGAGCATGGTCATGGCAGGGCAGTCCTGCGGCAAGGGCAGTGAGGAGGACTGGCGCGGCTACAAAAGATGCGGCATCAAGTGGAGCCTCATCCTCTCGGCCATCGTATGCGCGGCGATCTTCTTCTTCGGTTCTGACATTTTCGCTCTGTTCTCGGATGACGCCTCCTCGCTGGAGATCGCCTCTGTCATCATGATCTTCGTCGCAGTCGTGAGCTTCCCGGAAGCGCACGCGATCCTCTCCGCAGGCATCCTGCGCGGATCGGGCAAGGCTGCACAGGTGGCCGGCTACTCTTTCCTCTCCATCACCTTCCTGCGTCCGCTCATGACCGCCTTCTTCATCTATGTGCTAGACCTTGGTCTCATCGGCTGCTGGTGTGCGCTCCTCCTCGATCAGATCATCCGTGCTTCCTGCGCGACCGTCCTGCTCTACCACCTTGAACACAAAGGCTGGCGGGCACTCGTCGCCGGGGCTTAAGGCGTGGGAGTGACAAGAGACTAAGGGACTAAGAGACATCAGACTCCTTGTATTGTCATTTCGAGCGAAGCAAGAAATCTTCCTTGCACAACGGTCAAGCGACGAGCGTCAGATGAGGAGCAGACGAAGCACCCACGCGATTTTATCATTACCTCATAAGTACAGAGTACCGCTACGACGTAAAAGATCCCTCGGCTACGCTCGGGATGACGAAACGAGAAAACGGGCGATCTCACATTCCCTTTCATTCCATCACGTAGAAGGCTGCCCCTTCGGGGCAGATCTATCCTCCGCCTTCGGCGCGCCCCTTCTTCAAGGGGCTACACAACAGTCATGTAAAAACGCTGACCCTTCGCAAGGTCTCCTCCCCCATATCGTCATTTCAAGCGAAGCGAGAAATCTTTGTCATTCTTGAGGGACTCACGCTTTTCCCGCATATGCCGTGCACCTCTCTGCTTTTTTCATCTGTCTTTCATACCGCCAGTACCCTATCCGCCCCTTCGGGGTATCTTCCCCTCGAGGGGAAGGCTGACGATACGGAAATACCGTCATCTAAAATGCGGCGAAGCCGCCACCTGAACCCTTTGAACCCTGAACCCTGAACCCTGAACCCTTTCAACGATAGCTCTCCGCTATCGTTTTTTTGTGAAGCATTTGGTACGCGGGTCGTTTTTTGGTACAATAGACCCGGTATCATTTTGATCTCCTATCCCATCCCTGACCATTTACACCTACGAGGACCCATCATGCTTATCCCTTACACTGCGCCGGCCGAGCTCTATCGGCAGGACATGGAAATCAAGAAATCGATCTTTATCACGCACATCCTGCCTGTCACCTCGGAAGAAGAAGCACAGCAGGCACTCGCTGATCTCAGAAAGAAATACAAGGACGCCACGCACAACTGCTACGCATGGCGCATCAATGCGGAGCGCATCCTTGAGAAATCGGGCGATGACGGCGAGCCGCAGGGCACGGCGGGACACCCCATGCTCCATGTGCTCCAGATGCGAAAGCTCACGAATGTACTCGCGGTCGTCACCCGCTACTTCGGCGGCATCAAGCTCGGTGCGGGCGGCCTCACAAGAGCCTACAGCGGCGCGCTCTCCGATGCCGTGAAGGCGGCGCCCATCGTCACCTATACGCCGTATGCCCGCTATACCGTGACCCTCCCCTACACCGCGGTCGGCGGCTTTGAAAATTACATCAAAGACAAAGACATCCGCGTCCTGGACCGTGCCTTCACAGCCGAGGTGCAGGTGACCTTCCTCACCCTGCCCGAAGAAGCGAAGACGCATCTCAAATTCCTGACAGACCTCACAGGCGGGAAAGCCGTCATCGAAGAGGACGGGGAGGAGTATGTGAAGGTGAGAGACTAACACCGGTGAAAAACGCCGCACCACCCCCGCCGGACCTGTCCCTTGGCTCCTTCCCCCCCCAATTTTTTGAAAAAATTTTCAGAAAAACCCCCACAATGACATCATCTGTCCTGGCCATTTGGTATCCTATATACAGAGAGCTGGATCGCCCAAACTCCTTTTCTAAACTCTCAACTCTCAACTCATTTTGATTTCCCAAGGCGATCCAGTTCTCGCCTTTTTTAGGGAAACGGTATGGCAAAAGGCCTGCACAATAAAAAGCCCGATGAAAGATCCCCTGTCTTTCATCGGGCTTTTTTGCTTACTCCATGCCGAAAGGCTCGTTTCCGCCAGCAGGGAGCTTGAAGATCCCTGACCCCCATAAAAAGAGTAAAAAATCCGGTGCGTGCTTTTCCCAGTTATCCAGGAATGCTTCATATAATTTTTCCATGATCTCCACCTCTCTGTCCTTTACCATACACTCTCTGTATGACCGCATAGGCATCCTGCTATGATACACCCATACGGATAAGATACATTTCGTTCTGCTTGTATCATAGCATGAAAAAAGCGGATGAATCCATCCACAATTCATCCGTCTTGTGCGTTACCATATATTTATTTTAAAGTGTACCGTAAAAGGCAATCAGGAAGAAATGACCGTCACCGTCCCCCGAAGTATTTCTTCACAAATCCCACGTCCCCCACGCTCCACCGGGTGCCGGCGAGGTAGGAGAGGGGCCCGGCCTCTTTCCCGAAGTCGCAGGAGATCTCCGCCGAGCAGAGAAGCTGGCGTTTTTCCTTGTAGCTGCGGTTCGTCGTCTTCACGCCGTACTTGTCATCGCCCAAAAGCGGATGCCCGACATGCGCCATCTGGCTGCGGATCTGATGGGTACGGCCGGTGATGAGGTGGCACTTCACGAGCGAAAGACCGCTCCTGTACGCGAGACGCTCGTACTCGGTGATGGCCGTCTTCGATCCCTTCACGGGTTCGTCCGTGACGAAGACCTGATTCTTTTTCGCATCCTTGAAGATCTGATGGGTGAGCGTCCCGTGTCCCGGCTCGATCTTTCCAAGGACGACCGCGAGATAGGACTTGCTGATCTTGCGGTCACGGATGAGACGGCCGAGGAGGTCACAGATCTCTTCTGTCTTTGCAAAAAGGAGGAGCCCCTCGGTATTGAAATCAATGCGATGCACGGGATAGGCCGCCACGCGGCCCTTCTGCAGGAGGGCCGCAGAGACGCGCGAGAGCATGGTATCCTTTTCCTTCCCCGTGATGTCAAGCGTCAAGATGCCGGCAGGCTTGTACACGACAAGAAGGTTTTCATCCTCGTAAAGAATGCGGACAGGGCGCAGCGCATCGCGCTTCTCCAGCACGAAGGAGCGGACTTCGTCACCGGCAGAGAGACGGAAGGCCGCCTCCTCCTTTCGGCCATTCACTTTGATCTTCTTCGTGCGAAGGGCTTTCATGAAAAAAGCGCGCGGCCAGTGCTTCTTCTCCATCAGAAACTGGTCTAAGCGCTTGCCCTCCTCCGATTTTTTGATCGTAAATATTTCCATGATCGTCTCCTTGCACGTCTAAAATGCCGCTTTCGGGCACTGCGCCTCAAAAGCGGTGATCGGGGTCATACTGATGATCCGCCATGGCAGGCATCCTCTGCCATTTTCTTTAGCTCATCCTTGGTGTGTCCGGTCACGAGCCGCGCCATCGTCTCTATGACTTCTGCTTCATGCTCGCCCGCAATGTCAAAGGCGCCGCAGAGCAGCTGTGAGTATGAGGTGATCACTTCGCGCCGGCGATCTTCTTCTATCGCCGCGGAGAGGCGGCCGTCTCTGGTCATCTGTATTTTCATGGTGATTGAGATTCTTTTCGGTGTCATAGTCCCTCCTGCATTTCTCTTTATAGTACAGGATGGCAAAGATTTTGGCTAGAGGCACAGGGGAAAAGCAGGTGCCATGGCGGCAAAATGACGGGAAAGTCCTCCATCCCTCTCCGCAAGATGCAGCTTATCGCCGGTAAGATGCAAAGGATAGACTGTAAATCATCATAAATATTTTTAATTGGCTATCATTTATAGGTTCTTCTATAATGAAATCATGCAAAGCATTCCCTGTTGTGATGAGGGAGGATCCGCCATGAACAATCTGGACTACTTGGAATATGAAGGCTCACGGCTTTTAGACTATGCGATGAAAACATACAGTAAAGCTTCCACCGGCTCGCTGGTAAATGATATCGAGCGCGCCGTCCTTGCAGGACAGAAAGAATTGTCTCTGGCAGAACAGGATGCAATACAGTCTCTCTCCTTTGAGTATACCCTGTACCGTCTCTACATTGCTCACTGCATGATCCGTCACCACAAGAGCGGCTTCGGCTGCACTGATGCGATCCTGAAAGGTCTTTCCAGCACGCTGTCTTCCCTGCCCTCTGCGCTCAAAATGCTCGCCCTCGAGCATGATCTGAACGGGTCCTACCTGCTTCTTGGCTGCTATGTAGAAAAGCTGACGAAAGCACATGTGGAAACGATGTTCCAGTGCTACGCTGCCATTGAAAAAGCCTGCGTCACGGGGGATCGCGAAGCGCGCCTCACCTCTTCCATCGAAAGCTCTCTTTTGGCGATGGCCAAGGAAATCAACTTCGTCCCAACTCCTTCCCTGCTCCGTCATCTCAGGGAAGAGACCCGGGCTTTCATGCGCGCGCTCTCTCTCCGTCTATCTGAAATGACGCCGGAGAGCATCCATCACAAGGCGCACGGAAAGACGCTCGTCCATACGCACCACTCCGTCTTCTCCCGTGAAAACTATGAACACATCTACCCATCCCTCACCCTCATCGCCGGCATCATGACCGGATTCCTCTTCATGTTCGCCTGACAAGGGATGGGATCCCCACTTCCTCAAAATAAGAAGGGGCTGTGAAGAAATGAATCCTCATTTCTTTACAGCCCCTTTTTACTTTGCTTTCATTTGGTTCAAGGTTCAAGGTTCAGGTGGCGGCTTCGCCGCCTTTTTTTAGAAGATGGTATTCTCGTATCGCCTTTTCTTGTTTCACTCATCGCCTGTGCTATAATACAGAAAGGTATCTTGCAGCGGCTTGGTGTCCCTCTATTTCATACGGAGGGAGGCTGAGTATCATGAGCAGATTTGAGATCTTGTATCTTCTGATTGCTTTCGCTACCCTTCTGGTCAGCATCTTCAAGTAATCCTGTTTACCTGACATGAAAAAAGCCGCCACCATCGAGTGACTTGCTTCTGTCAGTGACCGGCCTTTCTCATCCTTATACATGGAGAGGCACCGGCGTCACGACACGCTGCATGGTACCTGCCATTTCTTACAGTATAGCACATCTTGGAAGCCGGATTCAAATGAGAAAACAACGACTGGTGACTAGTGACTGGTGACTTGAATGTCACTTCCGGACATCACACATATATATTCGCGGCGAAGCCGCCACCTTCATTCCTAATTCCTAATTCCTCATTCCTCATTCGCGCAAAGTTTTCATTCAGAATCAGTGGACGGAACCGCCACACGGGCTGACCCTCCAAGAAAGGAGCCTCGCCATGGATCACTCACAGTACCTCACCAGTATGGGCATCACTCTCTGCCGGCGGGCGCTTTTTTCCTATACCAGCCAGCCGCAGGGAAGCTACGGACTTCACGTGATCTTCCGAAAATTCGTGAAGGAGAAGAAGATCCTGATGCACGACCGTGATCGGGACAACTGGTGCGCCTTCCTTTCAGACTACATCGTCTTTCGCCTCTACATCGCCAAGTATATCCTGAAGGACTATGCGAAAGACTACACCCCGCTCCTTCATATTTTCGAAGGCATCCATCAGATCGAGGATGCCTTCCCTGCCTTCTTCCGGGAAGAGGCAGACCCGGGGCGTGCGGTCGGCGACCAGTCCTTCCTCCCGCCGGATCTGGATACGCGATACCGGGCAGAGGAAATGGATCATTTCTACAATATCTTCAATGCCGTTTCGACCCAAATGGAAGAAAAGCCGCTGGAACGGAATCAGCGGCTGAAAAGCATCATCACGAGCTGTCTCACCATCCTTTCCGAAAAGAATCATGTACCGCTCTACACGCCGATCTTTTATTTCTTCAGTCAGGAAACGCTCCGCTATGCCCAGTTCCTTGCGGATTTTTGCAAAGGCCTCATTCCCGATGAGTTCTACGAGGTCATGCACGCCATGCCCTATCAGGCTGTCAAGAAAGAGGAAGATCCCTTCTATACCAGCTACCATCTCCCTGCCTGCATCGCCATCTTCGTCTCACTGCTCCTCTTCTTCGTCCTCTGCGAGGGAGGATGGACCACGAGCCTCCGCTAGGACATGCACCGCCTTGCCGTTCAGGCATGACCGCATCCTTCCCTGCGTTCTCCATTTTTATATCAAAAAATGCGATGTGAAATAACGATCATCTCATTTTCGCGTTCCATCTGCCGCGGGGGACTTGCGGCTCTCATAGGAGTGGCTGGGAAACCTTATCCCAGCTGTCTTTCATGCCATAGTCACCCTATCCGCCCCTTTCGGGCACCTTCCCCTAGAGGGGAAGGCTGCGATACGAGAAT
>JABLTN010037951.1_pt1 | contig 28853 bp, 32 predicted proteins | sample 7160141 | NCBI WGS metagenome assembly JABLTN01 (sample SAMN14651226, study PRJNA627086) | human gut metagenome | isolation source: feces | host: Homo sapiens | reverse complement strand
CACTTTGTCTTAAAAACGCATCGACTAACGTACTTTTACCGGCATCAACGTGGGCGATAACGGCAATGTTAAGAATTTTTTCTTTATTGGACATAATGTCACTCACTTTCCTGTCAAAAACAGTACAATTATAAAGCAAGAAGCCTTAAAACTCAATAAAATGTGGTATAATAAAACAAAATTTTTCTGAAAGGGGTAACACCATGCAAGTTCAATATATAAAAGAGTATTCAAATTGCTTAGATCGTGATATGGAATATAAAATCTATGGACAAGGCGGTAAGTTGTGCTTGGCTATTCCAAGTCAAAATGGGCGGTTTTTTGAATGGGAAGATCGAGGCATGATTCATGAAGTATCCAAATGGATCGAATCCAATCAATTAACGGTTGTAACATGTGATACTTTGGATTTAGAAACATGGTCCTATCCTTATAATACAAAGGTTCGTATGTTGAAACATGAATTATGGTTTGAATATATTCTTTCAGAATTGATTCCTAGTGTACAAGAAAAAATGAATATTCATGAAAAGTGGATGGTAACTGGAGCAAGTCTAGGGGCAACGCATGCCGCAAATTTGATTTTCCGGTTTCCTAAACAATTCGATATCTTATTAGCCCTATCTGGTATTTATGATACAGAGTTATTCTATGGAGATTATCATGATGAAAATACATATCATAATAATCCATGTGCCTACATGAAAAATATGTCTTTAGATCATCCCTATATGGAATTGTATAAACAATCTAAATTGATTTTCTGTGTTGGACAAGGTGATTGGGAACAAGAATGTGTTGAATCCTTAAGACAATTCAGCACCATTTTATATGATCAACACATCGAGGCTTGGTGTGATTTTTGGGGTTATGATGTCTATCATGACTGGCCTTGGTGGAAGGTACAACTACAGTATTTCATGGAACAAATATTTAAGGAAGTATGACAAAAATTAAAAATGAATTGATTTCACATACAGATTTGTATGTGTGGACACAAATTAACTTTGCGTATCATTCCAACAAAATAGAGGGTCCCCATTTATCTAAGAATCAAACAAAACAAATATTTGAAGCGAATGATTTAACAATGGATTTGGATGATGCACTAGAAGCACAAAATCATTTTCGGTTGTTTGATTATATGTTGGAGACAGTGGATGAACCATTGTCAAAAGAAATGATGATTCAAATGAATATGATTTTGAAAAGGGGTACGTCTTATGAGGATAATCCAGCATAGAATGTAGGTGGTATTAAAGTAAGGGAAAATGGGATTGGAATGATAAATTCCTTTAAAACGACAAAACCAGCGGATGTTGAAACGGAATTAGATGCTTTGTTAGAAAAGTTTCAAAATAAAGGGGTTCTATCATTTGAAGATATTGTAGAATTTCATGTTTGTTTTGAAAGAATACATCCGTTTGGAGATGGAAATGTACCATTGAGATACCAACAACAAATAGCGGCATAACAGCAGCAAACAACTTCATATCACATAAATACAGTTAAATAACATATAGAATTAGGAATACTTGAAAAACGGTATTCCTTTTTTATTTCCAGACGTTCAGAAATGAGCGTCTATTTTTTTACCCAAATGAAAGGAGAATCAAAAAATGAATAAGATATTGAAACGATTGCTTACAGGTGTTCTTACTCTTGCAACCGTCTTTACTGCTCTACCCACAACCGCTGTCAATGCTGCGGAAACGCAATACTGGACGGAATCAGAGGAACGTGTAGGAATTGTAGAAAAAGTAATGAATGACGGTTCTATCGGTTCTACATTCAACGAGGGTCATATGACCGTTGAGGGTGAGGACGCTTACTGTGTCGATATTAACACTAACTTCAAAAATGGATATAAGACCAGAAGTGACGCAAGTACACGTTTGAGTGACGACCAGATAGCCGATATTTCCCTATCCCTTGAATACGTCAAACAGTATACCGCAAGCCATAGCGGAATCAGCAGCCAGCACGCCTATCTTTTAAGACAGTTAGTAGTCTGGCAGAGATTGAGTGTCCATCTTGGGTGGAGCTGTGACAATGTACGAGCTTCTTATGATGAAATCTCAAAAGCTGTGCAAGATGAAGTGTTCGCCGGAGCGAAAGCCTTTGTAGCAGCAAACAAAGGACACTATGACTGTTACGGTTATATCTACACTGGTGAGGGGCAGGATTTAGGACAGTTCTTCGCAGAGCTGGCTGTCGGAAATGGCAAGATTCAGAAATCTTCCAGTAATACCACAGTCACAAGCGGGAACGACTGCTATTCTCTCTCTGGTGCGACTTATGGTGTCTATTCTGATAAAGGCTGCACGAAATCTGTTGCCACACTTACGACAAATGCCAATGGCAATACTGACACTGTGGAATTAAGAGCCGCAACATACTATGTAAAGGAAACGAAAGCTCCAAAGGGATTCCAGTTAGATAAGAACGTCTATACTATGACGGTCAAAGCTGGTGAAACTACGACTTTAAAAGTCAGCGACACACCAAAAGTCACAGACACTTTGGTTGAGCTTTTCAAGATTGATATGGAAACTTCCAAAGCTACGCCACAGGGTAACGCTTTTTTGGAGGGTGCGGAGTTCGTCTGGAAGTATTATGACGGTTACTACACAAAAGATAATCTTCCATCTGAACCGACACGCACATGGACGACAAAGACAATCACTGAAAAAGACAGCAATAATGAAGTCCATTACATCACAAAATTAGCGGATTCCTACAAGGTGTCTGGTGACAGCTTCTATACACAGAATGGTACTATCTGTTTGCCGCTTGGTACTATCACTGTGGAAGAAAAGGCAGCTCCAAACGGTTACTTATTGGAGGGTGCTTATATGCAGGCTGCCGGAAGTTCGGAACAGATAAAAGGTGTCTATGTGGCACAGATTACAGAAGATGGTGAGCTTGCAGCGTTAAGCGGCAGCAACCAGTATTCCGTATCAGACAAGGTTATCCGTGGCGGTGTGAAAATCCAGAAACGTGACCTTGAAACCAAAGATACAAAAGCACAAGGCGGTGCGACTTTGAAAGATACTGCCTTTGAAATTATTTCCTTAAATGATAATGCTGTCTTGGTAGATGGCAAGTTATACAACAAGAATGAAGTTGTCAAGACAATCCATACAGGTGTTGACGGTATCGCTATGACTGATACAGACACACTTCCTTACGGTCACTATAAAATTTCAGAATCCCAAAGTCCGACAGGTTACTTGACAACTGGTGCGGTTGACCGTGAGTTTGACATTGTGAATGACGGTGAAATCGTGGATTTAACAGATGAAGCACATTCCATCTACAATCAGATTATCCGTGGAGATATTGAGGGTGTAAAAATCGGTGCTGGCACTCACAAGCGACTTGCGAATGTTCCCTTTAGGATCACAAGCAAGACGACTGGTGAGAGCCATATCATTGTGACAGACGCAAACGGTCAGTTTTCCACTTCCTCTGATTGGGTATCTCATAAGCAGAATACCAACGCCGGAAAGACCAGTGAGGACGGTATCTGGTTCGGTACTTCCACACCAGACGACAGCAAAGGTGCTTTGCTCTATGATACTTACACAATCGAAGAATTACGTTGCGATTCCAACAAAGGAATGACGCTGATTCCGGCGTTTGATGTAGTGGTATCAAGAAATAAAGTAGTCGTGGACTTGGGTACGCTCACAGATGAATACGAGCCAGAAATCACTATCCATACGACTGCCACAGATAAGGTGACAGGTGAAAAATCAATCGTTGCCGGAAAGAGCGTGACTATCGTTGATACTGTGACTTTAGATGGTTTGACAAAAGGCACAAAATATCAGTTGAAAGGCTGGCAGATGGTGAAGTCTGAAAACGCACAGCTTTTGATTGACGGTCAACCTGTGGAAAGTGATTACACATTCACTGCGAAAAAATCAGAAATGGAGGTTGAGGTTTCCTATACGTTCAATGCTTCTGCTCTTGGTGGCAAAGACCTTGTGACATTCGAGGAATTGTACGACTTATCCAATCCAGACGAGCCTATCAAGGTCGCAGAACACAAGGACATTGAGGACGAGGGGCAGACCGTGACTATCGAGGAACGAGTGATTGAAATTCATACCAACGCTGCCGACAAAGCCACAGGTGAAAAGATGATTGTTGCTGGTAAAGAGGTAACTGTCATTGATACGGTCACTTTAGATGGCTTGGAAAAAGGTACAACCTATCAGCTCAAAGGCTGGCAGATGGCGAAGTCTGAAAACGCACAGCTTTTGATTGACGGTGAACCTGTAGAAAGTGACTATACCTTTACTGCAAAAGATTCTAGCATGGAAGTCCAGATTGCCTTTACATTCAATGCCAGTGAGCTTGCAGGAAAAGACCTAGTAACATTCGAGGAATTATACGATTTATCCAATCCAGACGAGCCTACAAAGGTGGCAGAACACATGGACATTGAGGACGAGGGGCAAACAGTGACGATTACGGAACGTATCATCACTATGCACACAACCGCTACCGATAAGGCAACAGGTGAAAAGACGATTGAAGCAGACGACAAAGTAACGATTGTCGATACAGTTACTTTAGACGGTTTGGAAAAAGGCGTGAAATACATCCTTAAAGGTTGGGAAATGGTAAAGTCTGAAAATGCAGAACTTTTGGTGAATGGTAAACGTGTAGAAAATGACCTTACCTTTACTGCCGAGGATTCTAAAATGGAGGTTCAGATTGAATTTACGTTCAATGCTTCGGAGCTTGGCGGCAAAGAGCTTGTGACCTTTGAAGAATTGTACGATACGTCCAATCCAGACGAGCCTATCAAGGTAGCAGAACATAAGGACATCAAGGACGAGGGGCAGACTGTGACGGTCAAAGAAAAACCAGAATCCCCTACGAAACCAGAAGAACCTAGTACACCAACAAAGACAAGCGATTCACCAAAAACAGGTGACAATACGCCATTTGTTGCATTATTCGCTATGATGGGAATTTCTGCTGCTGGTCTTATCTTTGCCGGATATATGAGATTCCGCAGAGTAAAGAAATCTGACTGATACGGGAGGTAACAGCTTATGAAAGCAACAACCCGTTCACCGCCTATCATGGAAACGTCAGTCTGTGGCTGACACTATATCTAACTTCTGCTTGATTACGATTTATCTTTCTGAATGGGGATTGTCAAGGGTGCTTCCAGCACAACGCTTGCCCTTGATAATTCACAGGCAGACAGATATTATCCCAACAGCAGAATGACACTATATAACAAATCAATCAAAATCAGAAAGAAAAGAGGTAAACAATTTATGGAATTAAAACACGTTATCCCAAACATGGAAAAGACATTCGGGAATTTAGAGTTTGCAGGTGAAAATAAGGTGGAACAGCGTAGGATCAACGGACGTATGACGGTCGTTTCCCGTAACTTCAACCTTTATTCGGACATACAGAGGGCAGATGATATTATCGTGGTGCTGCCTGCTTCTGCTGGTGAGAAGAACTTTGAATCAGAGGAAAAAGTGAAACTTATCAATCCCAAAATCACCGCAGAGGGTTACAAAATCGGTACAAGAGGATTCACAAACTATATCCTGTCAGCAGACGATATGGTGAAAGCATAAGGAGGTATTGAGTATATGAGATTAGCAAACGGAATCATCATTGACAAGGAAAAGACTTTCGGAGTATTGAAATTCTCCGCATTAAGACGAGAGGTACATATCCAGAATGAGGACGGTACGGTTTCTGAAGAAATCAAGGAACGTACCTACGATTTGAAGTGTAAAGAACAGGGTCGCATGATACAGGTGAGTATTCCGGCTTCTGTTCCGTTAAAGGAATTTGATTACAACGCAGAGGTGGAAATCATCAATCCTGTGGCAGACACGGTGGCAACCGCTACGTTTCAAGGTGCAGACGTTGACTGGTATATCAAAGCAGATGATATTGTCTTGAAGAATAAGAACGGTCAGCCAGCCGGAAATAACCATGCTCCCAACAATCCGCAGCAGCCACAGCATAAAAAATAAAGAAAGGATTTAGCCTATGCCACGATTCAATAAACGTGGGAATCGAATCAGAGCCAGTGACAAATCACTGGTTTTTCGTTTCTCGGCTGGTTCGCTGCCCCTGCTGTTCTTCTCTGTAGTAGCAATACTGAATCTAAAGGCAATCCTCACTACGGACTGGAAAGCAATCTCATTTTTTCAAGATGGCAGCGTCCATTTGACAATCACGCCATACAGGATAATGACTATCGTTGTGGCGGCTCTGGTCTGTGTGCTGACTGCCCTTTTCTATCGCAGATTCCAGTATGCCAGAGTGAAGCAGCTCTTTCACCGTCAAAAGCTGGCTCGTATGCTGCTGGAAAATGGCTGGTATGAATCGGAATCCACACAGGATAGCGGCTTTTTCAAAGATTTGCCAGCCACTACCAAAAAAGAGAAAATCACCTATTTTCCTAAAGTGTATTACCGCATGGAGCATGGACTTTTATATATCCGTACAGAAATCACATTAGGTAAATATCAAGAGCAGCTTCTACACTTGGAAAAGAAGCTAGAAACAGGCTTGTACTGTGAGCTGGTTTCCAAAGAGCTGAAAGACAGCTATGTGGAATATGTGCTGCTCTATGATACGATTGCGAACAGAATCACTATCAATGAGGTACAGGCTGAACATGGCAGCTTGCGTCTGATGAAAAATGTCTGGTGGGAGTATGACAAGCTCCCTCATATGCTGATTGCTGGCGGCACTGGTGGAGGAAAGACGTATTTTATTCTCACACTCATTGAAGCTCTGCTCCGCAGCAATGCGGTCATGTATATCTTAGACCCAAAGAACGCCGACCTTGCGGATTTATCCGTTGTCATGCCGGAAGTCTGGTACAAGAAAGAAGATATAACCGCCTGTATTGACCGCTTCTATGATGGTATGATGGAACGCTCGGAAAGTATGAAGCTCATGGAAAACTACAGGACAGGTGAAAACTACGCCTATCTCGGTCTTGCTCCGCATTTTCTCATCTTTGATGAATATGTGGCGTTTATGGAAATGCTGACAACAAAGGAAAATGCGGCTGTCCTTAACAAACTGAAACAGATAGTCATGCTTGGACGACAGGCAGGATATTTTCTGATTCTCGCCTGTCAGCGTCCAGACGCAAAGTATCTCGGTGACGGAATCCGTGACCAGTTCAATTTTCGTGTGGCTCTTGGGCGTATGTCAGAGCTTGGGTACAGTATGATGTTCGGTGAAGTAGACAAGGATTTTTTCTTGAAGCAGATTAAAGGGCGTGGCTATGTTGATACGGGAAACAGTGTCATATCCGAGTTTTACACTCCCCTTGTACCCAAAGGACACGACTTCCTAAAAGAGATAGGGAGATTGTCACAAAACAGGCAGGACGGACAGGCGGCGTGCGAAGCGAAAGACGCAGGTACGGACTAGCCTGTGTTGGGGTGGCGTGAGCCGCCCCAACCATCTGCCCCCGTTATCTAACAGGGGGGCACAAATTATCTGGAAACAGTCAATTACATATCAAAAAGTCCTTGAAAACAGAGGACTTTTCAAACATTCAAAGGAGTGTGACAAAATCGGTAACTGTCACATTCCTTTTTCGATTGGAGGGATTGAAACTGAATGATACCGACTGGATAAACGATTTTAAGGAAAAACGGACGCAATACGGCGTTTCCCAGAATTGTCTTGCGGTCATGGCTGGTATCAGTCGTGAGTATGTCAGCAGGATTGAATCTGAAAAAGTAGCCTTGACAGAAGAAATCAAGGGAAAATTCACGGACGCTCTGGAAAAACTGAATCCAGAGAATCCGTTGGAAATGGTCTTGGATTACGTCAGAATCCGATTCCCCACACAGGACGTTCGGCACGTTGTTGAAGATATTCTGCAATTAAAGCTGGATGTAATGATACATGAGGACTACGGATTCTACTCCTATGCGGAATATTATGTGCTTGGTGATGTGTTCGTGCTAACATCACCTGATAAAGAGAAAGGCACACTGCTGGAGCTGAAAGGCAAAGGCTGTCGGCAGATGGAAAGCTATCTACTGGCACAGCATAGGAACTGGTATGACTTTCTCATGGACGCTCTGGTGGAGGGAGGCGTGATGAAACGTCTTGACCTCGCCATCAACGATATGGCAGGAATCTTGGATATTCCAGAGCTGACAGAGAAATGCAACCGTGAAGAATGTATTTCCGTATTCCGCAGCTTCAAGAGTTACCGCAGCGGTGAGCTGGTGAGAAGCAATGAACAGGACAGATACGGAATGGGAAATACGCTTTATATTGGTTCGCTCAAATCAGAGGTTTATTTCTGTATCTATGAAAAGGACTATGAGCAGTATGTGAAATACGATATTCCGATTGAAGATACGAAAATCAAAAACCGTTTTGAAATCCGGCTGAAAAATGAGCGAGCCTATTATGCGGTGCGTGACCTGCTGACCTACCATGACGCAGAGCGTACCGCTTTTGACATCATCAACCGTTATATGCGGTTCGCTGACAAGGAGGTGGAGAAAAGACGCAGCGAATGGCAGACCAATGAGAAATGGGCGTACTTTATCGGCTCTGATCGTAGGCGTTTGAAACTGACGACCAAACCAGAGCCTTACACGCTCACTCGGACGCTGAACTGGATAAGCAGACAGGTAGCTCCTACATGGAAAGTCTTACAGAAGATTGACAGTACCAATGGCACGACTTATCTCAAAGACATTTTAGACCATGCGAAGCTCACAGAGCGTCACAAAAAGCTGATTGAACAGCAGACAACTTCCACAGAGGAAATGATTACAGAAACGGAGGAATGACAACATGAAGCATATCTTATTTGATTTATTCCTGTTCTCACTTGGGGCAGGATTCGGTGTAATTACCATGTGTCTTATGCAGGCAGGAGCAACCGCAGACAAAGAAATTGAAATGATGGAAAGGAGCAAAAAATAATGAATTTCGGACAGAACTTATACAACTGGTTTTTATCTAACGCACAGAGCTTGGTACTTATGGCGATTGCGGTTATCGGCGTGTATCTCGGATTCAAGCGTGAATTTTCCAAACTGATTGGATTCTTGGTGATTGCCTTAATCGCTGTCGGCTTGGTATTCAATGCTGCTGGCGTGAAAGACGTACTGTTGCAGCTATTCAATAAGATTATCGGAGCGTAATATATTGTTATCCCTCCTAGAGTTTTGATATACTAGAGAAAAGTCAATGTAAATCTGGGAGGGATAACCTTATGCTCCAATATGCTATAAAGAAAAGTTTTGAAGAAATGCAATCAGTAATTAAACTTGCTGAAACTGATTTAAACAATGATGAATTGAAAAAAGAAGTCAATTACAGAGTTGGTACATTTTTACATTGGCTATTAGATTATTATGAGTGGTTAGAAAAGACCTATGAAAAAAAGTTGGATAAGAACGATATTTCTTTTTTTAGCGGATTAAGATATGCAAATAATAAATTAAAACATGACCCTACCGTAATACAAATCTATGAACGTACAGGAGGTTTTTCTTTTCCGATTACATTTCCGCTATCCATTGAAAAAATTGAGTTTAAGTGGGGAAAGATTGATGTAGAAAAAAATCCAAAACGCCAAAATCAATATAATAATTACATTACTTATATTGAGGGGAAAGAAATCATCATTGTATCACAAAAAGCATTGAAACGACTAGATAATTATAAGTAGAACATACGAACAGCAGCTAAATAGTTGCTGTTTTTGTTTGCCAAAATCAAAGATTGGAGGACAACATGAAAACAGATATTTTTGAGGATATGAAAGAATGTATCGGCTGCAATGATGTTTCCGACCTGCCTTACCGCAAGCGTGAGGTATGGGAAGAAATCAAACGACAGCTACCGCTTAAATATCCTAAAGAACAGTTAGAAAAGTTTTCTCATTATGTGTTCGGTGTAGATTATGCTGTTATAATGGGAATACTGGAAATGAAAGGAAGTGACAGACCATGCAGGAAATGCGGGTTTACCTGTTAAATAATACAAAACCTTACCATGACGAGGACGATGGTTACTCTGGCGACTGGTTCAACTGCCCTGTGGATTTTGAGGAAGTCAAGGAAAAACTCGGCGTGGAACATGAAGAACAGATTGAGATTGCCGACTATGAGCTGCCCTTTGACTTACACAGCGATACGCCGCTCTGGGAAATCAACGCCAACTGCCGCATGGTGCTTGAATTGGAGGGTACGCCTATCGGCAATGAAATGAAAGCCATTCAGCAGAAATGGTTTTCCAGCTTCGAGGAATTTATCGACCACAAAGACGAGATACGCTACTATGATGTAGGTGACGGTGCAGCTCTGGCAGAATACCTTATCTGTGAGGAAAACGTATTCGGTGAGATTCCTCACGAACTGCAAAAGCACATAGATTATCATTCCTATGGAAGTGAGCTGGAACTGGACGACAGATACTTATTCACCACAAGCGGCGTGTTCCGCTACCAGTAAAGGGGTGATGTGGTATCGAAGAAATGCGAATCTATATTGCCAATCTTGGGAAATACAATGAGGGTGAGCTTGTAGGCGACTGGTTCACGCCGCCCGTTGATTATGACGAGATGGCAGAACGTATCGGCTTGAATGACAGGTACGAAGAATACGCTATCCATGATTACGAGCTGCCCTTTGAGATTGACGAGTACACGCCGATTGAGGAAGTCAACCGTATGTGTGAAATGGCGGAGGATTTACCAGAGAACATACAGGACGAGTTGAGCGAGCTGGTCGGTCATTTTGGAAGTATCGAGGAACTGTACGACAATCAAGACCGTATCTTTCACTATCCAGACTGTGAGGATATGGCAGATGTGGCAGAGTATTTTCTGTATGAAAGCGGAACAATGGACGCTGTACCAGAAGAATTGAGAGATTACATAGATTTTGAAGGCTATGGGAATAACCTCTATACCTCCGGCACATTCATAGAAACGAATCACGGTGTTTATGAAATCGGCTGGTAACGCCAACTGAATATTTTACTATCTGCCAGTGAAATGACACTGGTTATTTTTTGCAGCAGCTTGTGAAAACAGGCTGCTGTTTCCATGTAAAGAAAAATCTTCAAAGAAAGGAGCTGTGAAAATTGAAGAAAATCAAAAGCTATACAAGCATATGGAGCGTGGAGAAAGTCATTTACGCTATCAATGACTTTCAACTCCCGTTCCCTGTTACGTTCAGTCAGATGGCTTGGTTTGTCCTGTCGCTGTTCGTGGTGATTCTCTTTGGGGAGCTGCCGCCCTTTAACATGATTGACGGTGCGTTCCTCAAATACTTTGGAATCCCTGTAGCGTTCACTTGGTTCGTATCTCAAAAGACCTTTGACGGAAAGAAGCCTTTCGGATTTTTAAAATCCTGTGTGTCTTTCCTATTGCGACCAAAAGTGACCTATGCCGGAAAAGCCATCAGACTGAAAAAGGAAAGATTCAATCCCATTATTACAACAGTTAGGAGTGTGATGTATGTTCCCGATTAAGTATATAGAAAACAATCTGGTGTTCAACCATGACGGTGAGTGCTTCGCCTATTATGAGCTGACACCTTACAATTATTCGTTCCTGTCACCAGAAGAAAAGTACATGGTGCATGACAACTTCCGTCAGCTTATCGCCCAGAACCGTGATGGAAAAATCCATGCCCTACAGATTGCCACGGAGGACAGCTTGCGTGCGGTACAGGAGCGTTCCAAAAAAGGAATCACGGGCAGGTTAAAAGAGATTGCCTGTAAAAAGGTAGACGAACAGACAGAAGCGTTGGTTGAAATGATTGGGGAAAATCAGATTGACTACCGCTTTTTTCTCGGCTTCAAGCTGCTGGTGAATGAGGAAGAAATCAGCTTCAAGGGTATGCGAAAATCAGCAGCTATGACCTTTACGGATTTTATCTATGAAGTCAATCACAAGCTAATGGGTGATTTTATTTCCATGAGTAATGATGAAATCAACCGTTTTCTAAAGATGGAAAAGCTCTTGGAAAGCAAAATCTCACGCCGCTTTCAGTTCCGCAGGCTGGATAAGAACGACTTCGGCTACCTCTTGGAACATATCTACGGGAATACAGGCGTTGCCTACAGTGATTATTCCTATGAGCTGCCAGTCAAGAAGTTAAAACGTGAAACGCTGGTAAAGCGATATGACCTTATCCGTCCGACACGCTGCATGATAGAGGAAAACCAGCGATACCTAAAGATTGAGCGTGAAGATCAGACAACTTTTGTTGCCTACTTCACGATTAACAATATCGTGGGTGAGCTGGATTTTCCATCTTCGGAAATCTTCTACTATCAACAGCAGCAATTCACGTTCCCTGTTTCCACTTCTATGAATGTGGAAATTGTCACCAATAAAAAGGCTCTGACGACTGTTAGGAACAAAAAGAAAGAATTGAAAGATTTGGATAATCACGCTTGGGAATCCAACAACGAAACGGGAAGTAACGTCATGGACGCTCTGGATTCGGTCAATGAGCTGGAAACCAACCTCGACCAGTCAAAGGAATCCATGTATAAACTATCCTACGTTATCCGTGTGGCTGCGGATTCTCTGGACGAGTTGAAAAGACGCTGTGATGAAGTCAAAGACTTCTATGATGATTTGAATGTGAAGCTAGTTCGCCCATTCGGGGATATGTTGGGACTGCATGGTGAGTTTATCCCGTCAAGCAAAAGATATATCAATGATTATATCCAGTATGTCACTTCTGACTTTCTCGCTGGACTTGGATTCGGTGCGACACAACAGCTTGGGGAAACGGACGGAATCTATATCGGTTATAACCTTGATACAGGAAAGAACGTCTATCTGAAACCTAGCCTTGCGGCACAGGGCGTAAAGGGTTCTGTGACAAATGCTCTTGCGGCTGCTTTTCTCGGTTCGCTCGGTGGTGGGAAATCATTCTGTAACAACCTTATCATCTATTATGCGGTGCTGTTTGGAGGAAAAGCGGTCATTGTAGACCCAAAATCAGAGCGTGGCAACTGGCAGGAAACGCTACCCGACATTGCACAGGAAATCAAGATAGTCAACCTTACCAGTGAGGACAAAAACAGAGGACTTCTTGACCCGTATGTGATTATGAAGCGAACAAAAGACGCTGAAAGTCTGGCGATTGATATTTTGACATTCCTTACAGGTATTTCCTCCCGTGATGGTGAGAAGTTCCCTGTATTAAGGCGTGCGATCCGTTCTGTGACACAGAGCAAGAAAAGAGGATTGCTCCGTGTCATTGATGAGCTTCGCAAAGACGGTTCTCCTGTGGCAGAAAATATCGCAGACCATATCGAGAGCATGACCGATTATGACTTTGCACACCTTTTGTTCTCGGACGGTGATGTGGAGCAGTCCATCAGTTTAGACAGGCAGCTCAACATCATACAGGTGGCAGACCTTGTATTGCCGGATAAGGACACGAAGTTTGAAGAATACACCACAATGGAGCTGCTTTCTGTGGCAATGCTTATCGTTATCAGTACCTTTGCCCTTGATTTTATCCATTCCGACAGGAGCATTTTTAAGATGGTGGATTTGGACGAAGCGTGGACGTTCTTACAGGTGGCACAGGGGAAAGCACTTTCTAACAAGCTGATTCGTGCCGGACGTTCCATGAACGCCGCTGTTTACTTCGTCACGCAAAACTCTGGTGATGTGGACGACGAAAAAATGAAGAACAATATCGGCTTGAAGTTTGCTTTTCGTAGCACAGACATAAAGGAAATCAAGAATACCCTTGAATTTTTCGGCGTGGATAAGCAGGACGAGGGAAACCAGAAACGACTTAGGGATTTGGAAAACGGGCAATGCCTGTTTCAAGACTTGTACGGGCGTGTGGGCGTTATCCAGATTCACCCTGTATTCTCTGACCTGTTCCATGCCTTTGATACCAGACCGCCAGTGCAGACAGAAGAAACGAGGTGAAGCCTATGCGTAAGAAAAAGATAATTCGCTGGCTGCTCATTACTCTTGCGGTGATTCTCGGCGTGCTGGTGATTTTATCCATCACAGGAACAGTGGCTTATGCGGCTGGACTGGTGGATAATACAGTGAGTGACGCTAACGCCTACTCTAAATATCCCCTAGAGAATTATCAGCTTGACTTTTACGTTGACAGCTCTTGGGATTGGCTACCGTGGAACTGGCTTGATGGAATCGGGAAAAGTATTCAGTATGGCTTGTACGCTATCACAAATTTTGTCTGGACGGTGAGCCTTTATATCTCCAATGCGACAGGCTATGTAGTACAGGAAGCCTACAAGCTGAACTTTATCTCTGATACTGCAAGCTCCATTGGAAAGAACATTCAAACGCTGGCTGGCGTGACTTCCAGTGGCTTTTCCAACGAGGGGTTCTATGTGGGATTCCTGCTTATCCTCATTCTGGTAACGGGTATCTATGTGGCATACACAGGACTGTTAAAAAGAGAAACCACAAAAGCTATTCATGCGATTATCAATTTCCTTGTGGTATTTATCTTGTCAGCGTCCTTTATTGCCTACGCTCCAAACTATATCAGTAAAATCAATGACTTTTCCGCAGATATAAGCAGCTCTGCTTTGTCACTTGGTACAAAGATCGTGCTGCCAGATTCCAGCAGCAAAGGAAAAGACAGCGTGGATTTGATTCGTGACAGCCTGTTTTCCATACAGGTGAAACAACCGTGGCTGCTCCTACAGTACGGGGAATCGGATATAGAAACGCTCGGTTCTGAGCGTGTGGAAAGCCTGTTATCGGGAAGTCCAGACACGGACGACAGAGAGGACGTTGTGATTGAGGAAATCGAAGATAAAGACAATGACTATTTGAGCGTCACAAAGACCATGACCCGTCTTGGTATGGTGGTGCTCCTGTTTATCTTCAATATCGGTATCTCGGCGTTTGTCTTTCTGCTTACCGGCATGATGATTTTCTCACAGGTGCTATTTATCATTTACGCCATGTTTCTGCCGATTAGCTTTATCCTCTCTATGATACCGACCTATGAGGGAATGGCAAAAAAAGCTCTTACGAAGCTGTTCAATACCATTATGATGAGAGCTGGAATCACACTGATTATTACCACAGCCTTTAGTATCTCGACTATGTTTTACTCCATTTCCTCCGGCTATCCGTTTTTCATGGTGGCGTTTTTACAGATAGTCACCTTTGCCGGAATCTATTTCAAACTCGGTGACTTGATGGCAATGTTCAGTCTGCAATCTTCCGATACACAGCAGGTCAGCAGACGAATCATGCGACACCCGTATATGTTCCTTAACCGCAGGGCAAGACGCTTGGAGCGTAAAATCGGAAGAACCGTTGCGGCTGGTGCGGCTGGCGGTGTAGCTGGTGCGGCGTCTGCTTCTGCTTCTACGAAAAAGGCAGGCAGTACCAAACAGACAGGTAATACGCATACCAGAGCAAATCACAATACTTCTGCTTATGGTGGAGGTAGCAGCAAGCCGCCAGCTCTGCCGGATTCCAAATCGCAAAAGCCGCTTGCATTGCCAGATAAGAAAAGTCAGACGGATTCCTCACAGACCGTACATAGTTCACAGAGCAATGCGCAGGAATCGCAATCTACCTCAAAGCGTGGAATCGTGGATAAAAAATCAGTATCAAAACAGCCGCAGTCAGAGAAACAGAATCCGCAGCGTCCGATTGTGGATAAGGAGCGACAAAGCAACGGATCAGCGACAAAGAGAGCTGCCCCGGTGCATGAGCGACCAGCGACAACGCCTGTTTCTGTAAAATCGGATTCACAGGTGGCAGCTTCAAAACCAGAGCAGAACGTCAAGGAACGTCCTGTCACAGTGACAAAGGAGCAGTCACAGTCAAGCAAGACAAAAGAGCCTGTGACAAAATCGCAAGAGAATGTGAGAACGCAGGCTGTCAGAGAATCCCGTCCGGCAGATAAACAGACTTCATCAGCAGTAAGTAAACATTCACAGGCTTCTACAGATGGTTCACGACAGACCGTGCAGCGAAAATCACAGACAAAGACGGTTCAGAAAAAGACCACAAATCAATCAACAATAAAGAAATCTACCAGTAAGAAAGGCGGCAAGAAATGAAGTTAAGGCATTTCGCTGTGTTCGGTGGGATTTTCACAGTGATTATCTGTCTGCTTCTGTTCCTGTTTATCGTGACCGCAGATGATGAAGAAAGCGGCTCTTCCAGCCTTGATTTTTCTGGACTGAACCTGTCAGCGGAAGTCTTGAAACATCAGCCTACAGTAGAAAAGTATGCAAAGGAATACGGAATCTCTGACTATGTGAACTATCTGCTTGCGATTATGCAGGTGGAATCCGGCGGTACTGGTACGACAGACGTTATGCAAGCCAGTGAATCCCTCGGTCTGCCGCTTAATTCCCTGTCTACGGAGGATTCCATCAAACAGGGGTGTAAATACTTCTCGGAGCTTTTAAAATCCGCAGAAGCAAAAGGCTGTGACATCAACACAGTGGTACAGTCCTATAACTATGGCGGCGGCTTCATTGATTACGTTTCCAGTCATGGGAAAAAGTACACTTTTGAGCTGGCGGTCAGCTTCGCAAAGGACAAGTCCGGCGGTGTAACGGTTACATACAATAATGAGATTGCTATAAAAGAAAATGGCGGCTGGCGTTACAAGTACGGGAATATGTTCTATGTAAAATTAGTCAGCCAGTACCTTGCTGTGCCTAGTTTCAGTGACGCAACCGCACAGGCAATCTTCAATGAAGCGTTGAAGTATCAAGGCTGGAAATATGTCTATGGCGGCAGCAATCCTAACACTTCTTTTGATTGTTCTGGTCTTACGTCTTGGTGCTATGCGAAAGCTGGTATCAGCTTACCTCGTACCGCACAGGCACAGTATGACGCTACGCAGCACATACCGCTGTCACAGGCAAAGGCTGGTGACTTGGTATTCTTCCACTCGACCTATAATGCTGGAACATACGTCACTCATGTAGGAATCTATGCAGGAAACAACAGAATGTATCATGCTGGCGACCCTATCGGATATGCAGATTTAACAAGCTCGTACTGGCAGCAACACTTGATTGGTGCCGGACGGGTGAAAACCAAATAAGAAAGGAATGGTGCTATGCTATTTAAGAAAAAGGATAAGGAATCAAAACCAAAAAAGGAAAAGAAAGTGCCTGTGATGAAAGTTGGCACGCATAAGAAAACCGTGATTGCCTTATGGCTGGTGCTGATTGCCAGTGTCAGCTTTGGGGTGTATAAGAATTTTACCGCCATTGATATGCACACGGTACATGAGAAAGAAGTCATTGAGCAGCGTATCGTTGATACCAACAAAATAGAGAACTTTGTAAAAGCCTTTGCAAAATCCTACTATTCTTGGAGCAATACGCAGGAATCCATTGAGAAAAGAACCACAGCCATTAACCAATATCTGACAAAGAATCTGCAAGATTTGAATGTTGATACCGTCCGTATGGATATACCCACAAGCTCTACGGTGACGGACGTTAAGATTTGGGAGGTTGAAGCGGCTGGAACGGACGACTTTACCGTTGTCTACTCGGTAGATCAAACGGTAACGGAGGGAGAAACCTCTATCGGTTACACTTCCGCTTACATGGTGGTAGTTCATGTAGATGGTGACGGGAATCTGGTTATCACACAGAATCCGACCATCAGCAGCATACCAACAAAATCTGGCTATGAACCAAAAGTCAAAGAATCGGACGGAACGGTGGACGCTGCCACTATGGAGGAAGTGACAGAGTTCTTGGAAACATTCTTCAAGCTCTACCCTACCGCAACAGAAAAAGAGCTTGCTTACTATGTATCGGGGAATGTTCTTGAACCTGTGAATTGTGATTATGTGTTCTCGGAGCTGGTAAATCCTATCTTCACACAAGATGGTGAGCAGGTGAAAGTGTCCGTATCAGTGAAATACCTCGACCAGAGGACAAAGGCAACACAGATTTCACAGTTTGATTTGACACTGAAAAAAGATAGTAACTGGAAGATTGTCAAATAATATGATATGTTAGATGATTTTGGGGGAAAGATGGTTCTTTCCCCTTTTTTCAAAAAGGACAATATATTGACTTTTAAATTTTGGGGTGATAACATTATTATAGTACGAATTAGAAGTTAGGAGTTGAAAATACTATGAAATATGAGAAAGAATTACATGATTTGTTTTTAATGCAGCAAGTATATGGTACACTGTTTTCTCTTACAAACAAATTACAAATTTCTGGAGATAGTTATTTTGAAAAACTAACCTCTCGTCAATTTATGGCTATCGTTGCTATCTTGCATTTACCACAAGAAGAAACCACAATTAATAATATTGCTCGAAAATTAGGAACAAGTAAACAAAATGCAAATCGTATGATTTCTAGCCTTGAAAAAACGGGTTATGTAGAGATTGTTCCTAGTCCTAAAGACAAACGTGCAACCAATGTATATCTAACCGAAACAGGAAAAGAAAAAGTAATTGAATGTTCTTCAAAAGCAATAGATTTCATGGCAGATGTTTTTCAAGAATTTAGCACTATTGAAATAGAAACTTTATGGAAATTACTTAAAAAATTATATAGCTTTGACGGTAATCGACAAGATGGATTTGAAGAAATCGGTATGGAATTAACATCAGACAATGACCTTGAACAAAAAATATTGGAGGATTTTGCAAGCAAACGAAAGTCCCAAAAATAATTTTTAAATTGGCAGTTACTAGGTAACTGTCTTTTTTTATGTGATTTTAGACACCATGTTGACTTTATGTGGCTTATGTGTTATCCTTTCAAATAGACAATATGATGTCTATTTGAAAGGAGATTAATATTTATGAAAAATGAAATTAAAGTAGAAAATTTGAACAAAGCATATCAACAACATCAAGCTGTTTCAAATTTTAGTTTTTCTTTAGAACAAGGAAAAATCTTAGGGTTGTTAGGTCCTAATGGAGCAGGTAAAAGTACAACTATTAATATTTTATCTACTGTATTAAAACCCGATAGTGGAAAGGTTACTTTATGTGGATATGATTTATCTACAGAGAAACAAAAAATCAAAAAATGTATAGGTATCGTGCCACAGGAGTTAGCCATTTATGAAGAAATAAGTGCAGAAAAAAATGTATCTTTCTTCGCAAGCCTATATGGACTTCACGGCAAAGAACTGAAAGAAAAAACAGAATACGCTTTACAGATGGTTGGTTTAACAGAAAGGAAAAAAGATAAACCAAAAACTTTTTCGGGTGGTATGAAACGCAGACTTAATATTGCTTGTGCTATCGCACATCAACCTCAAATTATTATCATGGACGAACCAACTGTAGGAATCGACCCTCAATCAAGAAATCATATTTTAGAAGCAATTATGAAATTAAAAGAGAATGGTTCAACTATATTATATTCAACTCATTATATGGAGGAAGTTGAACAAATTGCTGACCGCATTTTAATTATGGATAAAGGACAAAAAATCGCTGAAGGAACTCTTAATGAGCTTTTAAAAAACTATGAAAATTCTACAATCTATCATTTAGAGTTAGACAGTACCTATGAACTTAATAAGGAAGATTTTGACTTTCTCTTGTCATTATCTGGCATACAGAAAATCGATACTAATGAAAATGTTCTTAATGTAACTGTTTGGAATGATACAAATACATTAGGAGATATTTTCTCAATCATAAATAAACACGGATATATTATAAAAAATATGAGTAGTGAAATCGGTAATCTGGAAACTGTGTTTTTAGATCTCACTGGAAGAACTTTAAGAGATTAGGAGGAATACGCCATGTACTTTATGAAAATACTCCGTCAAGATATTTGTAATATTCTTCATAATCCAACTTTAATTTTTTCAAATACTATTTTACCATTAATTCTCATTGGAGTTTTGGGATTTGTAACTAAAACAAGTTTTGGAAAAGAACCAGTAAGCTCATTCGATTATTATGGAATCAACATGATAATTTTTTCTGTTGGCATGATTGCTATTACTACAACTAACGCTTTTATGGAAGAACAAGTAAAACGAGGAAATTTTAGAATAATGTATGCTCCAATATCTAAAACAGAAATTTACTTTTCCAAAATCTTATCTTCATATTTTTTATGTGCTGTTTGTTACGGAATTTTAGTTCCACTTTGTCAATATATTTTGCACTTAAATATGGGAGGAAAAAACATAATATATTTTATCATTCTATTAAATGTTTTGGGATTCTGTGGGTGTTGCTTCGGTACTATGTTTTGCTGTATCTTTAAACAAGAGGAACAAGCTAATGCAATTATGCAGATTCCGTTATTTTTGGCACTTTTATTAGGGGGCGTTCTGTTCCAAATACACAGATTCGGAAACATAGTTAATAAAATTTCAATGCTTTCTCCTATTAAATGGGTTGTTGATTGTAGTTATCAAATTATTTATGACAATGACTTACATCTGTTGCTACCGCTAATATGTGGACTATTATTATTGTCTGGCGTTTTTATTTTTATATGTCAATTATTATTTAAACCGGAGGAATATCTATGATAGCTATATTAAAAAACAACTTTGAAAGAATAAAATCGAAAAAATCAGTTTTATTTATTGCGTGTGTTATTATGCCACTACTCATTTGTATAGCAATTTCCTTTTCAAATCGAACAGCTTCAAAAGAAAAAATAGCAGTTTCTATAAATGCTCATTTTTCAGAAATTCAATGTAATCAATATGAAATCATAGAAGTAAAACAAGCTCCCTTACTATCCGAATTAGTAAGTGGTGAATATGTTGCTTATATAGAAATATGTGATAACGGAAAAATCGAAGTAACTTCATTGAAAAGTAATCAGGATACAAACGCAATTAAAACTCTTTTTGAAACAGGAAAATTACCAGAAGATTACAAAAGTGAAGATGATATTAGAAATGAACGTGGTATTGGAACTAATATATTAGGATTTATTACTATGCTGATTCTTATGCAGGGAGTTGCATTAAGTGTTTTATATCCAGAAGAACGTATTAAAAAAACACTTTGTCGTGTTATGTGTTCACCTGTATCTTCAATGAGCTATTTGTCAGCACAGTTTATTTTCACATTACTATGCTTGTTTATACCTACCTATATTGCGATATGTATTATTCATTTAACATTTGGTATCAACATAGGTTTAAGTCTTGGAATAATGGCTTTATTACTATTTTTGATGACACTTTTTGCTACGAGTTTTGCTTTGTTTATTTCAACCATGTTAGATAGAAACACTAATTTGATTGCAACAGGAATTAGTATTATAACTTGTATTTTGGCTGGATGTTTTATCCCAATCACCACTAACAACCCTGTAATAACATGGATTTTGAAACTTATTCCTCAAACTGAGTTTATGGATATTGTTCACAGTATTGAATTTGGAGTAAAATTTAATAATTTTGAAATCTTCTATATTCTGTTATGGACATTTTTATTATTGACGATTAGCATAACTATCTCTCAAAAACGTATACAGAAAGGAAATTATTAAAGTGGGAATTATTGAAATACACGATTTAGTAAAAGTATTTAATGATAAAGAGGTTATTAGTCATTGTAATATGAACGTGAAAAAAGGTACAATCTATGGTTTTTTAGGAGCTAATGGAGCCGGAAAAACGACATTGCTTAAATTAATTGCTGGATTGTTAAAGCCTACCAGCGGCAAAATTACTATTTCTGGCATGAGTATAGAAAAGGATAGAAATATTCTCTTAAAAGAAATCGGAACACTAATAGAAGTTCCGGCTTTTTATGAACATTTATCAGCAGAAGATAATTTGAAAATACATCTTTCTTATATGGATTGCCCTAAAACAGATATAAATTCAACTTTGACAAAAGTAGGCTTGGAAAATGTTGATCTTATTCCTGTTTCAAAGTATTCCTTAGGAATGAAGCAGCGATTAGCCATTGCTCGTGCGATTATCCATAACCCTCATATTTTGTTACTAGATGAACCTATAAATGGTCTTGACCCTTTGGGTATAAAACAAATGCGGTCTTTAGTTCTTTCTTTATCCAAAGAAAGTGGTATGACTATTATTATTTCTAGTCATATTTTGAGTGAAATTGAGCAAATAGCTGATACCATAGGAATCATAAAAAACGGTACTATTATAGAAGAAATTCAAAGTGCAGAGATTTTAAAAGATAATGCTGTCAGCCTTGAAGATTACTATTTTAGTAAAATGGAGGAAAATAAAAATGCTTAAGCTGATAACCTTAGAACTCAAAAAAAACAAGATTCGTTCTTACATTTATGCAATAGGAATTATCACTCTATGTATGCTAGGATTTCTATATACTTTTGGTATGATTGCTTACTTAGGAGGTGATGCTGACGCTATTGAATTTTCAACTTATAGTAACATATGGACACTTACAACTGCACTACATACTGTTTCATATGTTGTTTTAATGGCTGTCATGTTTTCAACATTTATAATTAAAGAATACACTAGCAAAATCACAACTGTTTTGTTCACTTATCCGATTGATAGGGCATATTTAATAAATGCAAAAATCATCTTGATAGCTATAATAGGAATGGGTGGAATGTTACTTGGTACAATAATTTCTTTGACTATTTTTAGTGCTACTGAAATGTTATTCTCACTTGTACCAGACATTTATACATTAAACACTATCATTAATATTTTACTAGAAACAATATTATGTGCTGTATACTCGTTGTTTATCAGTATCATTTCTTTACGAATTGGTTTTCAAAAAAAATCCGTTCAAATAACTATTGTAAGTGCTATTATTTTAGCTTCTTGTTCAGCAAACATAATTTCAACAATGAGTTATTCTCGTATTCCATTTTCAATTACTTGGATTGTCATTGCAATTATAGCCATTGTTTGTTATATAGGATTTATAGGAAAAGTAAGGGAATTAGAGATATAAGAGATAACTTATGGTTAAAACAGAATGGCTTTTATGCCCTATATGCAGAAACAAAACACGAGTAAAAATACGATGTGATACTATATTAAAAAAATTTCCGCTTTACTGTCCGAAATGCAAACAAGAAACTTTAATCAATGTATATAATTTAAAAGTAGTAATCATTAAAGAGCCAGACGCATAGACGCAGAGCCGATAATTGAGAGATTTTGAATATCTCATATAATTATCGGCTCTCTTTTTTGAATTAGTCTATTGAGAAAAACGAAGAATTATTCTTCAATTTCCTTTGACTTGATAATTCCATTAACTACGCTTTCCATGATAACTAAATCTTTATCAGACAGGTTATCAAGCTGCTTTTCTAACTGTATTCTTCTGGTGCTTTTTACCAGATCAGAAACAGGAAGAAAAAAAGCGTCTGTTGATACATTCAATAAATGAACAAGGTCATAAAACACCTGTAAACTAGGGTGCTGCCCTTTATTTTCAATATTTGTTAGATAACGAGGGTCAATTTCAATCATTGCTCCTACTTGTTCACGGGTTAAACCTTGTTTTATACGAGCTTCTTTGATTGCAAGACCAAAGGCTCTAAAATCGTATTTATCTTCTTTTTTACGCATATGTAATCACCTCACTATATTCTACAGTTCCTGTTGATTTTCTAACAGGTACAGAAAAATGTGTTGTATGGTTTGTCGATTCCTATTATGTGTATCAGAAGAACAAAATTACTGTTGAACGGTAAATAAAAAAAACCGTTGTCGGCAGTAACTTTTTTGCATATCCAAAAATCTTTCTGATTGATGGCGGTTAAGAAGCCGCCTTTTTCTTTTTCCATTAACAAAATATCATATCGGTTTTGGTTTAGCGGTTCTGGGAGGTAGCCGCATTGAAAGAACCTTATAACCGACAATATTTCTCAAATCTGCTATTGTCAAAAAAATCTTAGCCTTTAAAGCAGCACAATACGCTCTCGAATGTGGTTTTTCACATTACATAGCAGGAACAACTATTAAAGCACAAGAACAGCATTCCTTTCATGCTCTTGTGCTTTTTTGCTACTTAAAAGATTTTTTCAAATTCTTTTCTGAAAACGCAACAAATAGCTGCTGCGTGGGTAGCTACTGTGCGGAAAGGGGGATAGAGGGAAAACAACCTCATCTACTCTCACGCAGAAAGGAGGTGAATCAGCATGAAGTCATCTTCTTTCCAACAGGCTATTCAAGCACAGTTTGATTGCCTTACAAAGAAAGTCATTAAAAGAGCAGCAATGAAGTATAACCGTGATATTTCAAGACGCTTGAAACATGAAGTTCCGTTTTCTGAAATTTCAGATTTGGAATTGAACAAAGCAGGCGTTTATGACAAATATTCCAGCGATTATACAGCGTTCAATGTTCTTGGCATGGAAGTACAAGTATCTGACGACCAGTTAAGCAAAGCACTCAAATGTTTACCAGAGAGAAAACGCAATATCATTTTGTTGTCATACTTTATGGATATGTCTGACGCAGAAATCGGAGAGCTTATGAACGTGGTACGCACTACTGTTTACCGTCACAGGACAAGCACTCTGGAAGAATTACGAAAAATGATGGAGGAGGAATAAGCATGGACAAAGACCATAAACATATACCGTTTGCTGTGATTGTGGCGGCTACGAATGGTGATGAAGCTGCAATACAGGAAATCTTGGATTTCTATGACGGGTACATATCAAAGTTGAGCTTACGCAAATTGTATGACGAATACGGTAACGTCTACATGGTAGTGGATTCTGAATTAAAAGGCAGAATACAGGCGGCAGTCATGGATATGATTGCAAACTTTGAGATAGTCGTAATCTAATCATTCAGACGGGCGGAGCATTTTCCCCTTTCCTCTGCTCCGCTTGTCAATCTATGAAAGTCCATTATCTAGGTAGTGGATTTTCATAGACTGGCAAATACAGTCGGTAGCTCTTTGACAACTGAATAAAGCAGTCAGATACGTTTGATATGCAGCGAGCCAGCGGAAATTGTACGCCATGACCTAAAAAAGCGAGCGATTCATGCAATGATCCGAGAGCGACTTGTGGAATGGTCGTTCTGCCATGACCTGCATATCTGAATAATGATACACTCGCATGGTGCGGTTCTGCTCATAGGAATGAGAATGGTGAGAGTCCAGTGGAGCTTCCAAAGCCATCTGACTGCTTCGGAAACACACAGTAAAGGAGGTGCATAAGGCAAAAATTTTGCAGTCTGTATGTCAGATATAAGCTGCTGATAATCTATCTCTGATATGGTATACTTTTAACTATGATTAGGAAGAAATGCTGTATTAAAAGGGGTAGAAAGTGATATGAAGATATTGTATGTTACAGATTTACACGGAGATAAAAAGAAGTACAGAAAGATTCTGGACGTAGCCATTGAAAAGGAAATCAAAGTCATTGTAAATGGCGGGGATATGTTACCAAAACAATGTGACCGCCACAGTGAGCAATCGTTTTTTATCAATGGATTCCTTGATGAATATTTTGAGGAACTGAAAAAGCAGGACATCACATACCTTGCCATGCTTGGAAATGATGATTTACTGGCAGCAGATGAAATGTTTGACAATCTTTGCGACAGATTTGAAAATGTCTGCAATATAGCTGGTAGGAAATTTTCTGTCAATGGATATGAATTTATCGGCATGAACTATATTTTAGACCATCCGTTCGGTTGTAAAGACAGGGTTGTTACAGAAACACATTATATTCCGCAGCGTCAGTTAAGTCCTGTAGCCGGAATCTCTAATGCTGTTGATTATGACAGGATTTACAACTGGCTGGAATATTCCAGAACAGAATTACCGCATATGTGTGATGTGCTGAAGAAACTTCCATTGCTGGACGATAGACAAAAAGCGGTTTACGTTATGCACATGCCGCCTGCGGGATTGAGATTAGGACAGTTGCGCTATCAAGATTTGGATATAGGCTCTGTTGATATTTATGAATTTCTGAAAGAAAAACAGCCACTTCTTTCTCTGCACGGACATATACATGAAAGTCCTGACACAGAGAAAGGAAAGTGGATAAACCAGATTTATCAGACAACCTGTATTCAGACTGGACAGACGGAACTTAATGACAAATACATGGTTTATGCGGAGATTGATTTGCAGGAAAAGAAGTATGAACGCAAAGTAATCAGTGTAGATTAGCAGAAAGACACCAGAAATGGTGTTTTTTTGTTGGAAGAAATGAGGTGGGATTATAGGAAAAACAGTACAGTCCAATACAATAAAAATAGGAAATACGACCTTTTATGTAACGTCAGTGTTCTCCGGTACAGTGGATTTGCAGCATTTGATTAAAAGGCTGATTCAAAAGGAAATCGAGCAGGAAAACAATGGATATTAAATTGAGAACAGTGTAATAAGCGGCTGAAAATAATTAAGTAGCGTGGTATAATATTAACAGGATATAAGTTGTTTGTTTGCTGTTGGAAAGGAGTAAAAATGACGAAACAGCAAGCAAGATTAAGAGTTAGATTATATGCACGTTTATCCAAAGATGATGGTGACGCTGATAAAGAAAGCAACAGTATCACAAACCAGTTGCAAATGCTCCGATATTATTCAAAGGAAAAAGGATTTGAAATCATTGACGAGTATGTAGATGATGGCTATTCCGGCACAACATTCAACAGACCGGATTTAAACCGCATGATTGAGGACGCTATGGAAGATACACAGCCTAGTGGAATCATGGTAAAGGATATGTCAAGGTTCGGTCGCAACAATGCCATGTTCATGTATTACGTGGAAGAAATCTTCCCGAACAATGACATTCTCTTTATCGCACTGAATGATGATGTTGACACAAGATATGAGGATAACGAGATGATGCCATTCAAATCTATTATGAATGAGTATTATGCACGTGATACCTCAAAGAAAATCCGAAGCGTCAAGAAAACAACTGCTTTAAGTGGCGGGTTCTGCGGTTCATTCGCTCCGTATGGTTATAGGGTTGACCCGAACAATAAGCGTAAACTACTGATAGACCCGGAAACAGCGCCTATCGTCAAGCGTATTTTTGAAATGTCGAAACAGGGAAACAGTGTTCATCAGATAGCAAGAACATTGTGTGAAGAAAAGATTTTGATTCCGAGAGCCTACAGAGCAATGAAGAATGGCACGCTGGAAACAAGCACAGGGTTCCGATTCCCTACCGACTGGGTTGGAAAAAATGTTAAGATGATTTTGGAAAATCAAGTGTATCTCGGTCATATGGTATCGCACAAGACACAGACAAAATCATTCAAGAACAGAAAACTGGTAGCGGTTCCTAAGGAAGATTGGATTGTTGTAAAAAACACCCATGAAGCTATCATTGATGAAGAAACCTTTGAACTGGTACAGAAATTCATCAGTGTAAAGAAAAGACCAAATAAGACTGGACGACCAAATATGTTTGTGGGGCTTGTAAAATGCCCGGACTGTGGACGCAATATGGCGTTCTCCAATCCAAACGGGAGAGAGCCGAGATTTCGTTGCAGGACATATGCCAGAAACAGCAACCTCTGCACAACTCATGCAATTTCCTATGACGCATTGGTGAAGATTGTCATGGACGACATTCAAAAGCATATCAGGAATATGGAAACATTAGGCGACCAGTTCATTGAAGAAATGAGGGTGTTGAGTGAATCCGGCGGCGGTAAGAAAATCAAGCAGTTTAAACAGGAATTGGAACTGGCAGAAAAGCGTATTGCTGAAATTGACAGTATCATAATGAAGCTGTTTGAGCAGAATGTAGCAGGAAAGATTTCTGATGGACGTTTTGAGAAAATGTCTGTAACTTATGAAAATGAGCAGAGAGAACTTGAAGAAAGGCGTAAGGCATTAAAAGAGAAAATCGAAGCCGAGGACTACAAGACGAAAAATACAAACCAATTTTTAGAAACCATACGCAAGTATGAAAACGTAACAGAGTTAAACCGTTCTATGCTGGTTGAACTGATTGACAGTATATATGTGTATCAAGCAGAGGGAACCGGCAAAGAACGTACTCAAAAAGTGGAAATCAATTATAGATTTCTTTGTGAGTCCCAATGTGGTATTGCATGATGGAAATGGACATACTGGACGAATGATTATGTTTAAACAATGTCTACAGAATAATCGGATTCCATTTGTACTATTAGATCGAGATCGCGCATTTTATCTGCGTGGCTTAAAAGAATGGGATTTTGAAAGAAATTATTTAATAGACACTCTTTTAACACAACAAGATATTTATGCATCTGTCTGTGAACAATTAGATTTTAAAAAGGAGTAGCGTGAACTACTCCTTTTGTGTTAGATGACTTTATGTTCAAGCCACTTATTCGATTTAAAACGAGCTAAGAATATAAAGGAGCGAATTGTCCAATCGGCACCCATACCAATCCATACAGCTATTGGTCCCATGTGGAATGTATGAACTAAAAAGATGGTAACTACAACTCGACATATCCACATTGATAAAGTGGATGTGATCATACTAAATTTTACATCGCCAGCGGCTCTTAGACCATAGCCTGGTAAGAATGAGGGTGTCCAGAATATCATTTTATAGGTGAATACAATGCGTGTTAGCCAAATCGCTAGTTTCGCGCTTTCTGCTTCCATTCCAGCAAGACTTGTGATTTGTTGGATTGGAAAGAGAATCATTGCACAACATATAAAGCAGGCTATCCATGCATATTTTGTGAGTAAAATTGTATAGTGTCTAGCTTGTTCGTATTCTTTTGCACCTACACATTTTCCAACAACTGTCATCATACCAAGGCCTATACCAATGCTTGCTTGACAGGCAAAACTTTCAAGCATGGCAACCATAGCTTGTGCGGCAATAGCCGTTGTTCCCATTGTAGATACAGTGGATTG
>JABLTN010137331.1_pt1 | contig 29007 bp, 23 predicted proteins | sample 7160141 | NCBI WGS metagenome assembly JABLTN01 (sample SAMN14651226, study PRJNA627086) | human gut metagenome | isolation source: feces | host: Homo sapiens | reverse complement strand
TAAATTTGCTGTTGTTGTTGTTTTTCCTACTCCACCTTTTCCTGATGTTATAACTATTACTTCTCCCATAATTTTCCTCCTTAGGATTTTAAAAACACTCATTTTTACTTGTTATATGATACAACGAATTGCTTAAAAAGTCAATGTCTTTGTCCAATAAAATGACAGAAATATTTCTAAATTGTTACAAAATGGTTACAAATTTTATATTTTTTATATTTACAATATTTGTAAATATTTTTTTGTACAAATATAAAAAATGTCAAAAAAGGGCGTCCCTTTTGACATTTTTTTAATAAAAAGTAACTCTAAATCCTATTTCTATACACCCTTTGTTATAATGGCTAAAGTGAGAAACAGGACAATCTTCACTATTATTTCTATAACTTCCTCCCCTATCACTATTTGGTGCTTCTATGGTTGCATGTGCTAATGTCCATTCCCATTCATTTCCCGCAAAGTCATATATATTTAATATTCTTGTGTACTCAGATGCACCTGTTGAAAGTAAGCTCATTTTTTCTTTTTTAAAATTTTCAATTGTCTGCCAAGATGATATATATTGTTTGGCATTTGTACTTGTAATTTTAAATTCCGTATTAGCATAATTTCCCCATTTATAACTATCAGTTTTTATATCAATCTGATCAAGGTTAGAATTTTCTTCTAAAAACTTGCATGCTAAATCCCATTGTATTCCAAATAATAAACTACTAGTTTTATTAGAACTTGTAGACATCTTGCTTGCTAATTTTTGTGCTTGACTGCAGTTAACAAAATTATATGGTATCATATCTTTTTTACTTACTGCTTTTGTTGAAGGTGATGATATAGTCGTATTCTCCTTTAATGCTAAACTTATATCTCTATCACTTCCATCAATTCCAGCTTCATATCTAGATATCCAAAATCCATTATTACTATATATACTTGATAACATTTTTTTATACATTTCATCCCATACTTGTTCTGCTGTTTTTTCGGATGTGGCTTCTATTCCGCATCCTTCATAATATTCATCTTTCCATTCATAACCTTGTGTGCTTGAACCTCCTCTATAATCTTGAGCATATGTTACTAAATCATTTTTTATTTTCTCATAATCTGTATCATTATTAGCTGTTGTAAATACATCTTCTGGTACTTCAATCCATACCCACTCATTGTCATTTTCATCTTTTACAACTAAGCCTTTTTTTACAGTATTCATGGTGTCTGCCATACTAATTTTAAATCCTTCTGGAATTGTGACTGTATCTCCGTTTTTATCTTTGTATTCTGTGTCTTTGGTGTATGCTTCTGACCATTGTTCTTCATTTACCACTACATATCTAACTTGTCCTTTTGTATTTTTAAAATATCCTTTGAAATTATTTACACTTGCTATAAATTGGTAATCTTCTTGATTATTTTCTAATGACACACTTGATGGTACTTCTGTTATTTGTGATATTTGCTTTGTCCATATAAATTGATTTGTTAAGTTTAAATTAATATTTTCTTCTTTATTATTTGAAATTACTATAGTTTCATTTCCACTATTGTCTTTTGTTTTTCCTATATAGTAGTAACCATCTGGGATTAATATGCCTTCTACATATCTTAAATCTACAGTTGTTTCATCTGGTTCAGTATAATCTGTATAATATGTTTTTACTGCATCTTTTTCTTTTACTTCAATTCCTCTTACAAAAAATATGTTATGGCTATTTTCATTTATTATATATAAGTCTGTATAATTATTTGCATTTGTTTCTTCATTTTTGGGAAGATTTTTTACATTTTCATAATCTTTACCATAGTTTAATGTTATTCCTTCCATAGCTTCTAAATCTATAACATAAAAATCACCAGTATCATTTTTGGTGCTTAATACATTTTTAAGTGTACCTATATTTGTATATTTTATCTTGGCTGGAATTTGTCCATACTCATTGTAATATTCATCTGTTTTTGACCTTAGTAATTCAATATCACTATATAAATTATTTAATCTTTTTATATATACACTGTCTTGGGTATTGAATACTAAAACACTTGTTAATATTAATAATATTATAATTGTGACTACTAAAGCCATCATTGTAATACCTTTTTCTTGTCTTAATTTATTTTTCATCTTTTGCATACTCCTCTCTATTTGCTACTATTAGTTTACTATTTATTTGTTTTATTTTCAAGTATTTTCATTATATATTTTTTTCTTCTTAAATATCTATTACTCTCTTTTAATACCAAATACCAAAGATACATTACAATTAAAAAAATTGCAATATTTTTTAAATACAATATTAATACACTTGCTATAGCTGTTATTAGTATTGTTGATATCATAGATATGTTGTTAATTGCATCATCTGCTTTTTGTTTTCCAACAATTATATGTAATATTCCACTTAATATTCTTCCACCATCTAATGGATATATTGGAAGTAAATTAAATATCATAATTAGAAAATTGGTATATATAACCATTATTGCTTTTATCATATCTATTTTTAGATTATATGTTATTATAATTATAATTAAATTTGTAAGTGGACCGGCACTTGCTACTATAATCTTTTTTATATCTAATTTGTTACCTTTTTTTATTTTTTTATTATAGTCTTTTGGTTCTATTTTAAATGCTATTGATACTCCAAATGGCATTATTTCTAGTTTTTCTGGTTTCATTTTTAATATTATTCCTGCCAATAAATGTCCTAATTCATGTATTAATGCAAATACCATAATCATAGCATATATTTCAATTTGTTTTGTTAGATAAAATAATATTAAAAATAAGAATATTTTGAGGTCTATTCTAAATCTCATTCTTAACCTCCCTTTTATAAGTCTAATATTTTTTGTGGATCTATAGTTTTCTCTGATAATCTTATTTCAAAATGTAAGTGTGGTCCGGTAGAATTTCCTGTTGAACCGACTTCAGCTATTTCTTGTCCTTGTTCTATCTTGTCCCCTTGTTTTACATACAAATTATTGCAGTGTGCATATATAATACTAACTTCTCCTATTTGTATTTTTAAATGTTTTCCGTAATCTCCTTCTTCTGATGCTAATACTACTTCTCCGCTTGTTGCTGATTTTATTTTTGTTCCCATATTTGCTGCAATATCTACTCCTGTATGATTTTTTGGCACTGTTGCTGTTGTTGGTTCTCTTTGACCATATTTCGAACTTATTGTTCCCTCTATTGGTTTTATAAATGTTGTTGTTGCTTTTATTTTATTAATTTGTTGTTCTTCTTCTGAAAGTTCTTGTTCATTATTTGAAGTTTGATGTTCATTTGTTGATTCTGTTGGATTATCTACTTGTTGATTTTCTTCCGTTTGTTCTTGGTTTTGTGTTGATTTATCATTTGTTTCTATTGTTTCGTTTGATCCACCAATTGCTGAGTTGTCTTGGTTTTTATTATTAAAGTTTGTTATGTATTGTTTTAGATTTTCATATGTAGCTTGAAAATTTATATCATATGATAATATTTCTTTTGCTTTATTTATACAGTCTTGAGAAAATATGTAATTGTTGTTTTGAATTATATATATTGTAAAGTATATTAAAAGACTTATTATTATTTGTATTATCATTTTTTTGAGTAATTTCAAGTCTTTTTTTGTGTTTGTATTTATATTAACTGTAGCTGTTTTTGTTGAGCTACCAGCTTGTCTTCTTGCATATATTTCTTCTGCTCTTCTTATTTTTTCTTCGACAGTCATTGTTCTTTCCATTTCTTTACACCTCTTTCGTATTTTCTTTTTAATCTATATGTATTCGTTTTGTGTTTTATTCCTCTTAATGATAACTAGAAAAAGCTATCTAAGTATTAAAACTTTAGATAGCTTTTTGCTACAAGGTTAATAATAATATAAATTCTATTACTCCTATTATTGTTGTAATTATTGAATATTTTTTTATTTTTTTATATTTCTGTTGCATTTTATTATCTGCAAATTTTTTATCTTCTTTGTTTTCTATTTTAGATACATAGCTATTTACTAACATTTCTGCTTCTTTTAGTATATAGTCTTTTTGTGTGGTTTGTTTTTCTTTTTTATTTGTTGTTTTGTTATTTTCTACTTTTTCTAATTTTTTTATCTTTTTGCTGTTTTTTAGTATTATTATTGCTTCATCTACTATGTTTGATGGTAGATTTTTTAGTACTACCATATTTTTTAAGTTACTTGCCTCCATTTGTACCTCCTCATATGTATTTTTTATATTTTTTCCATTTTTTATGAGGTTATACTTTTTTTGAAAAATAATTTTATTGACAAATAATTTAATATATTTTTTAGAATAAAATCAAATAAAAACCGAAAAAAGATTGATATTTCAACCTTTTCTCGGTTTATTTTGGAGGCGCCTATCGGAGTCGGACCGATCATCAGAGTTTTGCAGACTCGTGCCTTACCGCTTGGCTAAGGCGCCAAATAAATTTGGTGGAGCGGGAAACGGGGCTCAAACCCGCGACCTCTGCCTTGGCAAGGCAGCGCTCTATCAACTGAGCTATTCCCGCATTTGCTTTAATACATTATATTCAAAAGCAATTAATATAATACCAAAAATTATAATTCTTGTCAATAGTTTTTGAATTTTATTTGACCTATGTAGGTAAAAAGGCAAATTATTAAAGTTTTTATAATTTGCCTTTTTTATTTTTTATTTTTTTGTTTTTGCTGCTTTTTTTGCTTTCTTTGTAGTTGTTTTCTTTACAGTTGTTTCATCTTTTACTTTTTCAGCATCTTCTGGATTCCATTTTTCTCCTGGTTGTGGTTTGTTCCATGAAATGTAATCACAAGATTGTGGATTATTTTCGCAAATGAAATATTTTTTTCCCCTTTTTGTTTTTCTAACTTGTACTACTGCTCCACATTTTGGGCAAGGTACATCTATTGTTTCTACAATTGGTTTTGTATTTTTACATTCTGGATATCCTGGGCATGCTAAGAATTTTCCATATTTTCCATATTTATATACCATCATTCTTCCACATTTATCACATGGTACATCTGATACTTCATCTACTAATTCTACATGTTCAAGTTCTTTTTCTACTTTTTCAAGTTCTTTTTCAAATGGGCCATAGAACTCTCTAATCATTTGCTTCCATTGTTCTTTTCCTTCTGCTATTTCATCAAATTCGTTTTCTATTTTTGCAGTAAATTCTACATTTATTACATCCGTGAAGTTTTCTGTTAATATTTTGTTTACGATTTTTCCAAGTTCTGTAGGTACTAATTGTTTTTGTTCTTTTTGTATGTATCTTCTTTCTAAGATTGTTGTAATTGTTGGTGAATATGTACTTGGTCTACCTATTCCCTTTTCTTCTAATGTTTTTACTAGACTTGCTTCTGTATATCTTGCTGGTGGTTCTGTAAAACTTTGTTTTGGATTTATTTTTAATAATTTCACTTCTTGATTTTCTTGTAATTCTGGTAGTATGCCTTCTTCTTTTTCCTCTTTTTCATCAGTTCCTTCTACATATAGTGTCATAAATCCTTTAAATCTTAAATTTTGACCATTAGCTTTAAAATCATAATCATCTGCTTTTATATTAACAGCCATTGTGTCATATATTGCTGGTTTCATTTGACTTGCCATAAATCTATTATAAATTAATTTGTATAATTTATATTGGTCTTTTGTTAGTTCATCTTTTATTTTATCTGGTTCTATATCTGCATAAGTTGGTCTTATACCTTCGTGAGCATCTTGAGCATCTTTACTGGTTTTATAATATCTATTTTCATAATATTCTTCTCCATATGTTGCTACTATTTGTGTTTTTGCAGCTGCTCTTGCTTCTTCTGAAATTCTTGTAGAGTCTGTTCTCATATATGTAATTAGACCAACTGTACCTTTTTCAGCTATTTTTACACCTTCATATAATCCTTGTGCAACTGACATTGTTTTCTTTAATGTGAACCCTAATTTTCTTGATGCCTCTTGTGGCATTGTACTTGTTGTAAATGGTGGTGCTTGATTTCTTTTCTTTTCGCCTTTTTTTACTTCTGATACAGTATATTTTGCTTTTTCTATTGTTTTTAAAATTTTGTCTATCTCTTCTTTAGAATGAATTTCTTGTTTTTTGCCATTTTTACCATAAAATCTAGCTTCAAATTGTTTTTTTGATTTTTCATCTTTTAAATCTGCATATATATTCCAATATTCTTCTGGAATAAAGCTTTCTATTTCATTTTCTCTATCTACTATTAATTTTACAGCAACAGATTGAACTCTACCTGCTGACAATCCTCGTTTTACTTTTTTCCATAAAATTGGGCTTATTTTATAACCAACAATTCTATCTAAAACTCTTCTTGCTTGTTGAGCATCGACTGTATTTAAATCTATATTCCTTGGCTCTTTTATAGCTTTTTGTACTGCTGTTTTTGTAATTTCATTAAAGGTTACTCTTGTAATTTTATCTTTATCATTTTCTAATATTTTAGCTAAATGCCATGCTATTGCTTCTCCCTCACGGTCAGGGTCAGTTGCAAGATAAACTTTTTTTGCTTTTTTTGCATCTGTTTTTAAAGATTTTATTAAATCTCCTTTTCCTCTTATGTTTATATATTCTGGTTCAAAGTCATGTTCTATATCTATTCCTAATTTTGATTTAGGTAAATCTCTTATATGTCCCATTGAAGCTACAACTTTTGTGCTTCCTCCTAAAAATTTCTTTATTGTATTTGCTTTTGCTGGTGATTCTACTATTATTAACTTATCTGCCATAAGTCCTCCTTAGAATTTTATTCTATTATATTTTACTTTTAGTATTCTAGAACAATTTTTAATAAATTGCAAGTTTTTTGGGTATTTTCTTGAAACATTTGTTACTAAATAATGATTTTGTGTGATGTGATGGGTGATTGCTATAAATATTTGTTTTTTCGGCTCAATACATAATTTAAGAAATTCTAAATCAATTTTTTGGGTCCCTTTCACTTAGTCCTCGCTGTCGCTCGACGTGAACATTCCCCTAAAAATTAATTAAGATTTTCTAAAATTATTCCAATCGCACTCAAAAACAAATATTTATAGCAATCACCCATCACATCACACAAAATTATTATTTAGTAACAAAACACCCTCTTTCCCTATTAATCTTTTAAATAAAATTAATAGGCGAAAAAGGGTGTCCCCAAATATCAGAAATTACTTCTTCTGAATTTATTGGTGTTACCTTATTTTCTTTAAAAATACTTAATATTCTATCTTCTTCTTTTTCATCATTTGTTATATATTTTATATTTTTTGTTTCTACTTCTAAATTATCTTTTTTATATTCAGTTTTTACTATTGTAATTCCATATTTAGCTTTATCGACTTTCTGAATATCATCTTCGTTTATTTCTTTGTAATATTCTAGTTTTATTGGGTGATATATTTCTGCTTCTTCTAGTTTATCTTTCTCAATAAATGTACTCCCAAAAAACGTTCTCAAAAGCATCCTCCTTTTCTTTTTCTTATGTTTAAAATTATATTTGCTATTTTACTACTAAATGCTAGAAGATGCAACGTTTTTTCATCGCAATATTTGACATATTTTTTATTGTTTTTCGACAATTTCGTTTTGTTTTTTATAAATACTATTTGAAGGAACTACTCCTCTTACTGAAGATAGTGGGTAAACATTGGTATTTTTTCCAATTACTGTTCCAGGATTTAAAACTGAACCACACCCAATTTCGACATTATCTCCTAACATCGCTCCAAATTTTTTTAGTCCTGTTTCTATTTTTTCTTCTTTATTTTTTACAACAACTAATTTTTTATCTGATTTTACATTTGATGTTATTGACCCAGCTCCCATGTGTGCTTTATAGCCTAATATTGAGTCTCCAACATAGTTGTAATGTGGTACTTGGACTTTGTTAAATAGTATTACATTTTTTAATTCTGTTGAGTTTCCTACTACTGCTCCTTCTCCTACTATTGCTTTTCCTCTTATAAAAGCACAATGTCTTATTTCTGCATTTTTTCCTATAATTGCAGGTCCTTTTATATATGCTGTTGGTGCTATTGTTGCTGTTTTAGCAATCCATATATCTTCTCCTCTTTTTTCGTATTCTTCACTACTTAATGTATTTCCTAATTCTTTGATAAATTCTTCTATTTTAGGTAATACCTCCCAAGGGTATGTTGCACCTTCAAATATTTTTGATGCTATTGTTTCATCTAAATTATATAAGTTTTTTATTTTGCATTCTTCCATTTTCTTCTCCTTATTCTTCCATTAATTTATAAATTGCATTTGCATATATTTTAGCACTTATTATTAAATTGTCAATTTTTATATTAATCTTTATGATTTTATTTTTATTTAATGCCCTAACATTTAATATTTATTGCTATTTCACAAAAATTCTGCTATACTAAATACACTATGGAAAACGAAGAAAGATATAATCATTTAAATAAATATTTAAAAAATAAATTTGGAGAACGAACATTAAAGCTTTGTGTTGATGGAGGTTTTACTTGTCCTAATAGAGATGGTAAACTTTCAACCGGAGGTTGTATTTTTTGTGGTGAACGAGGTTCTGGGGAACATCTTAAATGTGAAAATATTAGTAATCAAGTAAAGGATTATTTCACAACTTATCGTAGTGAAAGAGCAAATAAATTCATTGTTTATTTTCAAAATTTCACAAATACTTATGATACAATTTCAAATTTAAAAGCAAAATATGATTCTGCCTTAATCGACTCTCGTATTGTGGGGCTTCAAATAGCCACGAGACCTGACTGCATTAATGAAGAAGTTTGTAAGTTAATAAAATCTTATTCAGATAAATATTATGTTTGTGTTGAACTTGGTTTACAAACTTCAAATGATAAAACTGGTATGTTAATTAATAGAGGTTATACAAGCGCTCAATTTACTAAAGCTGTTTTGCTTTTAAATAAATATAAAATTGATGTTGTTACTCATTTAATGGTGGGTTTGCCAAATGAGAATTTTGATGATATTAAAAATAGTGTTGATTTTATTAACTCTCATGATATTCAAGGTATCAAAATTCACTCAACATATGTAATAAAAAATACTGTTTTAGCTGATATGTATTTTAAAGGTGAATATACTCCAATCTCTTTGGATTATTATTTAGAGTGTCTTACATATATTTTGACTCATATTAGTCCTGAAATAGTTATACACAGAATTTCTGGTGATGCTCCAAAAGATTTACTTATTGTTCCTGAATGGAATTTGCACAAAAAATGGGTTATGAATGGATTAGATAAAATATTACGTACTCAAGATTTATGGCAAGGAAAATTTTACAAAAGAAACTAAAAAATGAAATAATTTTAATTAGAAAAGAGGTTAAATTTTGAACGAAGCACAAATTTTATTGAAAAAACATTTTGGTTATGAAAATTTTAGACCTGGTCAAGAAAAAATAATTTCTCACATATTAAATGGTGAAGATTGCTTGGGTATTATGCCTACAGGTGCTGGTAAATCAATATGTTATCAAATTCCTGCATTAATTTTTTCTGGAGTTACAATAGTTATCTCTCCTTTAATTTCTTTAATGAAAGACCAAGTTGATGCTTTAAATGAAGTTGGAATTCCTGCTACTTTTATAAATAGTACACTTTCAAATTCAGAATATTCACAAACCATCGAAAATATTGTTCATAACGTTTACAAAATTATTTATGTTGCACCTGAAAGATTGAATTCAGATACTTTTATTAATCTTTTGAACAATATTGATATTTCCATGATCAGTATAGATGAAGCTCACTGTGTATCTCAATGGGGACATGATTTTAGGCCTAGTTATAGAGAAATTGCAAATGTAATTTTAAATCTAAAAAAACGTCCTATTGTTTCTGCATTTACTGCAACAGCAACTCAGATTGTAAAAGATGATATTATTAATTTATTACATTTATCAAATCCTTTTACATTAACAACTGGATTTGATAGAGCAAATTTAAATTTTTCTGTTGAAATACCCGAGAATAAAAACGATTTTATTATTGATTTTTTAAAAAATAATTCTGATATATCTGGTATTATTTATTGTTTAACTAGAAAAACTGTTGATAGCTTATTTGATAAATTATCATCTTTAGGTTATTCTGTTTGTAAATATCATGGTGGGATGAGTGAAAAAGCTAGAACACAATCACAAAATGATTTTACATATGATAGAAATTCAATTATGATTGCAACAAATGCTTTTGGTATGGGAATTGATAAATCAAATATTAGATATGTTATTCATTATAATATGCCAAAAGATTTAGAAAGTTATTATCAAGAGGCAGGACGTGCAGGTCGTGATGGAGATAATGCTAAATGTATTTTACTTTTTAGTAGAGCCGACATAGTTACTAATAAATTTTTAATAGAACAAACTTCATCTGACACAAATCATAAGGTTGAATATGATAAATTAAATGATATGATTGATTATTGTAACACTGATAAATGCCTTAGAAAATACATTTTGGAATACTTTGGTGAAAATCCAGAATTTGAAAATTGCAATAATTGTAGTAATTGTTTATCTCAAATTGAGATGACTGATATTACAGAAGATTCTAAAAAAATATTATCTTGTATAAAAAGAATGCATGAAAGATTTGGTTCTGGTCTTGTTACAGATGTTTTAAAAGGTTCAAAATCAGCTAAAATTAAGACTTTAAGATTTGACACATTATCAACTTATGGAATAATGAGTGACTATTCAAAAGATACTATAAAAGATTTGATTTATTATTTAATTACTGAGGGCTATATAAATTCTGTTGGAGATAAATACCCTATTTTAGTTTTAGATAAATCCGCAGAAGATATTTTATTTCATGATAAGAAAGTTTTTATAAAAAGAAAAATTGAAAAAATATTACCAAAGTCAACTTTACAAGATGAAAAATCCGAACTTGATTATGATAAAGTTTTATTTGGAATCTTAAAAGAACTTAGAATGGAAATTGCTCAATTAAGTAATATTCCACCTTTTATTGTCTTAACAGACGTTTCTTTAAAGGAGATGTCCACATATTTTCCAATAAATGTGGAAAACATGCTTAAAATAACTGGTGTTGGGGTATCTAAATTAGAAAAGTATGGTAAAATTTTTATTGATACTATTTCAAAATATGTAGAAGAAAATAATATAAAGATACCTGAAAAACTTGATAATATTAAATCAAATGTTTCATCATATTCCGCTTCTGCCAAGTCTCAAACTGAAGTTAAAAATGAGACTAAAAAGCCTAAAGAAGATACGAAAATTATAACTTGTAATTTATATAAAGAAGGAAAATCCATTGATGAAATTTGTAATATTAGAGGTTTAACTAGAGTAACTGTTGAAAATCATCTGCTTAAATGTTATGATGCTGGAATTGATGTTGATTTAGAAAAAGATGTACAAACTCAATATAAAGATATAATTTTAAATTCTATTAAATTAATTGGTATTGAAAAATTAAGACCTTTAAAAGATGCTTTACCTGAACAAGTTACTTATTTTGATATACATTATTATATTATTAAATACAATAATAATGATATTTAAGCATAGATTTTTATTACTTTATAATTTAATTTTTGTAACTAAAAAGAAACATATTGGTTGTTATTCCAATATGCTTCTTTTTTAGTATTAGTTTTCAATTTTTTAACTTTAACTCATATTCTTGTAATATCTCTCCATCTACTCGTTTCAAAATAATTTTATTACCATCAATTATAATATAACTATGTTCTGTATTACATTTTGGTAAAGAAATCGACCCCGGATTTGCAAAAACATAACCTTCTTTTTCTTGTATAAAACCTTGATGTATATGTCCATATATCATTACCTCAAAATCTTCATATGGTATATTTTCTATATTATATTTATGTCCATGTGTAAAATAGTAATTAGTTCCATTTATTTCCATTAAAATATGGTCTTGAAACTTGAACTCAGAAATCATTTCATCAACTTCCGCATCACAATTTCCTTTTACTACTAAAAGCTTGTCCTTTAATGAGTTTAAAATACTAGCAACTTTCATTGGTTCGTACTCTTGACTCAATTCATTTCTTGGACCATGATAATATAAGTCTCCTAATAAAATTATTTTATCTGGATTTTCTCTTTCATTAATTTCTTTTATTTTTTCTCCATAATAGCCTGAACCATGAATATCTGAAATTATTAATACTTTCATTTTTTTCCTCCTTATTTATAATATTAATTTTGAATTTTTATTTGTTCATCTTTTATCAATTCATACCTAATAAGTTCTGTAGAGTCCAAATTTTCTTTATGCATATCTATTCCACTTATTTGATGATTATCATATGTTGTATAATAATAAATTCCTTTTGTAGCATTGCAACAAGATGTATATATTGTAATTTCGAATTTTCCATTGTCTAATTGACAACATCCTCTTTGTTGGTCTACAGAATTAAGTATATGGAAAAATTGATTTACACTTTCTTTCTCTGTATCTCCTGAAACTGAATTCATTTTAACAAAAGCTACTCTTACAAATCTAGATTGAGAAGATAAGTCTCCTGGAAGTCCTATTGCTCCCATTCCTCTGCTATATTGTTGTAAGTCTAAGTCTTTTGAGAATTTGTTTTCTGGTGATTTGGGAGATAAACTCATATAATTGTTTAATTCAAACATTTGCTTATCAAATGGTGGATTATTTGTTAATACTCCTACTGGATTATTGTATATTTTTATTCCTTCCTTTACTGCTTCTACTGTAATTGATTCTGTACTGTCTGAAATAATCCAATGTAATTGTGCTAGTGGTAATTTTTCATTAAATGGTTCATTTAGGAAATTCATATTTTCTATTAATTTTTTTGCTTCTTTTACTGTTGTGCATTGGCTAAGAATCCATGGTATGAATTCGAATTGAGTTATGTTGTCTTTGTTGTCTGTTGTTTCGTTATAGTGGGCATTTCCTACGAAGTTTAGTCCTGCTATACATAGTCCTTTTTCGTTTATTGCGTCGTAGTATAGTGGATAGTTTTCTGTTACATATGCCATTCCTATTATGGCATAGTGATTTTTTATTGTTTTTTGGTGTCTAAATTTTATTTCGTAGTTTCTTGGTGTTATTGTGATTTCGTCTCCATATGATAATTCGTAGTCTAGTGTTCTTCCAAAGTAGAATTCTTTGGTTTTGTAGGTTGCGGCTGTACACATTTGTTTTTTCCTCCTTGTTATATTATTGTTTATTTAAAATATTTATCTTCAATATATTTTTTTCCAATATTAAATAAATCTGCATTTTTATTATCAATTAAAATGTTTATTGCTTTTTTACATTGCCAATATATATCATATAAATAATCCCATATTTTTAATTTATCTCCTATTTTTCTCAATTCTTTATCTTTAACTATTTCAACAAAATCTAAATCGTATTCATCATTTTCTTTATTATAACATTTTTGATATAATACTTTTTGATATATCCCATAATCAAAACGTGCCAAATCTCCAAACAGTTCTGTTCCCGTCACAAACTCTACAAATTCTAAATATAACGGTCTTTTGCTTATATTTCCTAACCCTTCAAATGCAATATTAAAAAACAATTCTACTTCTGACATATTGACTATCGCTCTAGCTACTTTCATTTTACCTAATTTATCATATTTACTTTCTATTTCATTGATAAAGTAATTTATAGCTCCAAATATATAATAATTAAAATTTTTTCTGTCAATCTCTGAATATAAATAAAATATATTTTGTAATTTTTCTATAATCTGTTCTTCTTCATATTCATCATTTTGATAAATGTCTGTCCAATCTTTAATTATTTCTAACAAATTTTCTTTTCTTTTTATTAATTCATTTGTGGCAATATATATATGAATATATGTATTTATAAATTTTGTTTTTTCGTCTTTTTTATATATAATTCCTGTACTATATAATTCATTTAATTCGTTTTCATATTTAGGAATGTATTTTTTCATATCATTATTATTTATATTAAATTTACCTTTTACAAAGCTATCATATGCAATGTCTAAAAGCAATTTATAGGACTTATCTGAAATATTAAATTTTTCATGTAATATATACTCTAAGAATTCCTTTGCAAGTCCAGTTGCAGATTCATCTATTTTTGTTTTCTTATCTATAAACTCTTTATATAGTTTTAAATTATTATATTCATATGAATTATTTTCTTCTGTAAAACTAGATTTCCACCAATTTTCATTTGAAATTAATGGGAACAATATATCATAATATTCTTCATTCTTTTTCTGTACTTTTGGTGATTTTTTTATTTTTATTCCTTTTTCAAATTTTTCTCTTATTGCTTTAATTTGCATTTCATCTATTGATTTATATTTGTAATATTTTGATGTTTTCTCTTCTTGTTTTTTCTCATTTTTTACATCTTCTATAACATTATCTAATCTTTCTCTATCAACATATACATCACAATACCTATACAAATATTTTAACATTTTATTTATATATTTTTTACTATATAAATTTTGTAAACTTGGAATTTCTTCAAAAAATGTATTTTCAATCCACCCTTGTATTATATCTTCTAATTTTTTTCCTTCAATTATTCTTTTGGCTATTTCTTCTGGCATTTGTTCATTTATTATATCCCCTACTTCTTCTGAAATTAATCCTGATATTGCATCCAAAAATTGATATAGATTATCAACCATATATTCTGTATCTTTTTGATATTTAAAAATATCTACACATGTTTTAAAAAACGTTTCACAATCTAATACATCATTAAGAAAATATACCATATCAATATTATCATCTATTATTACATCATTTTTAAACATCTCTTTTGTATAATCATAGAATATATCTGTTGCATCGTCTAAAATATCAATTATTATTTCAGGATCTTCACAAATAAACTGTTCTTCTATTATTTCTTTTAAAAATTTCTCCCTTTTTGGATTAATTCTATTTTTTATTATTCTAAATAAAACCGTTTTTTTATTATAATAAAAATTTCTTAATGTTCTAAAATCTTTTTCTGCTTTTTGTGCTAATTTTTCAGCCATTTCATCTTTTTTTATAATTAAATAAATATATTGCAAAGTCTCAACATATTTTGCACTCTTTATATATCTTTCTATATCTATTTCTCTATATTTTATTTTGTTAATAATATAGTCTGCAATGCTGTGTTTACATACTTCTAATTCTCTTTCTTCGTTTTTATTAAATGTAGTTTTTATAAAAGAATCACTTAACACGTTTAATGATTTAGCAAATGTTTCTGAATCTATTAATGTGATATTTTCATTTTCTATTATTTGTTTAAATTGTTCTTTTACATATGTTTCTGGAACTTTTACTCCATATAAAACTATTATTGTTAATATAATTTTTTCATATACTGATAATTTTTTATATTCTTCCTCCCATAATTCATCTGGATCATCTAATGCTTTTAACATATATTCTTTTACATTTTGTATGTTTTTATTTTTTAACCTTTCACATATAAGAGATATTACACCCGGATTAAAATTATCATTTGTAATAACATCCACATAAAATTCATCTTCTACAATTTTTTTATGAGTTTCTGTTCCAAGTAAATTATTTATTTTCATATGATTATATAGAATATTTCCTTTTTCTTCATAACTATAATTTGTTACATCTATTAAATATTCATCTTTTATACTTGTTGATTTATAAAATTTATAAAACAGATTTTTAGCATTATTGTATATATAAGTTCTAGTTGTAAAAATAAGTTTTTTATTTTTAGAATTTTTAAAAATTCCAACTATTTTATCCAATGTGCTATCTGCTATATTTTTTTCTAAATATTCAACATTTGACCCCAAGAAATCATCTAATAAGCAAATTATTTTTTCATCTATAGCAACTTGTTCTTTTATATTTTGCAGATCATCTACATTCCCGTATATAAACATATACCCCTGCTCTATATAGTCTGATACTAATTTTCTTGCTGTTGTAGTTTTTCCAACCCATGGTTCTCCATGTAAAATAACAATATTCTGTTTTTCTAATTTTTCTTTTGCTTCTTTATATGCATTTGTTTCAAAAAATACTTTGTTGGATTTTTTTATTTCTTCTAATTCATATTTTGTATTGTAGTTATAACATACTACTTTTTTATCATATACTTCTGTCTGTGGTATGGGTCTTATTTCTTTATATATTTTTAAGTCGTTTATAAAATCTATGCATATTGATACTAGTTTATTTTTTGCTAAAGGATCGAATTTTATTCTTTTGGTTTTGCAATTTTTTATTTTGTTTTCTTCTAATATTTGTTCTATTGTTTTTAGATTGAATACTTTGTAATATATTTGTGAGTTTCTGTATTCGTCTATTTCTATAATGAAATAGATTGCTCCAATGTTTGATTTTCTGTAGTTTTCGATGTCTGATATTTTTACGTTGTAGTAGGCTTCGTTTTTGGTTTGTTCTTGTGTGTGTTTATTTGTTCTTGTTTTTTGTTGTGTTTGGATTTTGTTTTTTTGTTTTATATTTTGGCCTTTTACTTGTACTGGTATTATTCCTACTATGTCTGTTGTTTTGTTGCTGTCTTTTTTGTATAGTTCTATTTTTCCATCCCATACTGGTTCTTTGTCTCTTTTTCGTAAGTTTTCTTGTAGGTTGTCGTATTGGTTTATTTCGTTTGTTATTGCGTTTATTGCTATGCTTTCTGTTTTTGATGTGTTCATTGGAGGCTTCCTTTCTTTTTTTCTTATTTTATTATTTTTTTGTGGATGTGTCAATGTTTGGGTAGGGGTGATGGAGGGGATTGTGAGTGGTGGGAGTTTTTGTTTTTAGTGAGGTAAGACCTTCGGGTTATGAGGGTTACATAACATGTTTTATTAGATGTGTTGAATTATATTGTATGCTAGTGATATTAAGTGTTTGCGAGTTTTTTGTTTAGTGAACAATTGTGCTAAAATTGGGGCGATTTTGAAAAATTGATCCCCAATTTCTCCCCAACTGTTACTAAACATATTTTTGTATTTTTATGATTTTAATTGCAAAATTTTTATTGCAATTGAATTGATTTTTTAAGGAGGAAAATTTAATGGAATTTAATAAAGATAAAATTCAAGATTTAATGAATGAGTGGATAATTTTTAGAGATGAGGAACTTTGTAAATTAACTAAGGAAGATATGAAACATTCTCTAGATTTTGATACTTTTTATAATTTAGTTTTAAAAAATGTTTCTAAAAATAGTGAGAAATTTATGATTAAAAATTTGGACAAGTTTTATGAGCAAATTATGGATTTTACTGGTTATTATAATGATAAATATTATAGAGCTGGTTTTGGTGATTGCTTGAATTTAGTTATTATGAGTCTTGGAGGTAATGGTATTGAAACTAAATAGATATGGTAAATTAGCTAAAAGGTATTTGGAAGAATATAAGCCTTTTAAATTTCAACAACTTACTATGGATGGAAGTATTATGGATTATTTATTAGAATTTGAACAACATTTAAATGGTTATGCTAATTTGATTGAAATTGAACTTAAGCAAAAGTATCCTATGACAGATGATAAAAATAGTTTTATGGAGCAAGTTAAGTATTTGAATATGATTCAGGAGATGGTGGATGCGTTTGTGAAAGAGGAGGTTAAGTTGGTATGATAAAAGCCGAGATTAGTTCTCGGCTTTCTAAGAAAAATTATTCTACCAATCTTCTAAACATATCAACTATTTCTTCATCAGACATATCACTTTCTAATAATTTAAAGTCTTCTTTTTCTATTACTTCATCTTCATTGTTCATTTCTTCTTTCGCATTTTCAAGTTCTTGAATTACATCAGAATTATCATACTCGAAATAACTTGATAACTCATTACTATCATCTATAAGTAACTCTATCTCCCAATCATTTTTCTCTCTTATCACTCTTCCTTTTTCATCTTCTATATATTCTTTGTACATATAATTAATATTTGCCTTACTATTAAAAGATATGTCAAAATCTTCTTCTATAGATTTCAAAGCTCTAAACTCTTCTACATAATATATTTCTTCATTTATCTTTTTATTCAAAATTTTGATTATATCTTTTTCTCTCTCACATAATAAATTATTATATTTTAAAATTTCCATAATCTTTTTTATATGATTTATTGTAACTAAAGAATAAGATTTTTCATTATCTAAAATAACATCTATTTTTCCTAATATAAATCTATTTAATTTTTCACTGTTTATCTTTTTATAATTGAATTCATTTATTAAAACAAGTTTATCAACTAATTCTTTTAATCCATTACTTTTCTCTTCTTTGTCAATTATTCTGATTATAGATTCTATTAATATTTTTTCATCTAACTTATTTTTTATTTTTACATAAATATCACATAAATTTTTTATTTGCTCAAAGTAGATACAAGATTCACATATTAACTGAAATTCATCTTCATTTTCTATTATAAAGTTTTCAATAAAATCTTTAATACTAGGATTATTATATTTAATTAATATATTTTCTGTTCCTTTTAATAAAATTGGACTTTCATTAATATTTATAAAACTATCGTTTAATTCTTTCAAAGCATTCTTATAATTCGAAAAATTTATAGGCAAATGTAATTTATCGCACTTCTTTTCATTATAAATACTAAAAGCCATTTTTAGCTTATCTTTTCCTACCGAATATGTAAATGTTGCAAGTATTAGTACTAAATTTTGAGAGTAATATGTTAAGTGATTATTATAAGCTATTTCCCAAATTCTTTTAGGGTTATCTAGATTTTGTATGAATTCATTATAAAATTGTTTTGGATCTTCTGGTAAAAAATGTTCAGTTATATTCTCTATTATTCTAGGATTGTAATTACTGTGTTTTATTATATTAATAATATTGTTATTTAATAAATTTAATATATATTCTTTATTTATTTTTTTAAAATATAAATGATTATATAAGATTCTACTTTTATCATAAAGTGAGTAATCTTCTAATTCTATAGTTACTTCATTTAATTTAAAATTATACCTAGCTAATTCTTCATATTTTTCTTGTGCTTGATTTAATATATAACCTCTAGTTGTTAATATGAATTTTTTATTCTTTGCTTTATTTATATATTCTATAAATTTAATAATTTCACTGTCTTCATTTTTATTTAACTTTATATCTAATCCAGTTTGTCCCAAAAAATCATCAAATATAAATATTTGCTTTTTCCCTTCTTGTAACAAATCATAACCTTCACTAATATTCTGAGTTATTTTGACTAGTTCATATTCAGCATCTATGTATTCAACTGCTAACATATTGGATAATGTTGTTTTTCCCACTCCAGGATTTCCTGAAATTATGCATACATTTTGATTGTTCAATAATTCTTTTGCTTTTAAGTAAGATTTATTTTGTACATATATCGAAAATTTATATTTTATATTCTCGATAGCAATTATGTTTTTATTATAAGCCCCATTATTTAATATTTTTTGCATAACATTCACACTTGTCAGCCATAATTTGTAATTACTTTGCTCTATTTCTGGATATTTACACAACAACATATTTATTGAATTTCTATCATATATATCACTTAATTGCTTGCAATTATTATCCAGCAGTTTAAAGATTTCTTCTTTTCTTCTTGGAGTCAATCCCATTGATGTTACTAAAATATACCTTTTAGGTTTTAATTTTTTTATTTTTGGTAATTCATTTTTTATACTATTTTTCAAATCACTATATTTAGAGTTAGCATAATGTTTACATTGAACAATTATTGTATTTTCTGAATTTTTAGAATATCTTAAATCAATTCCTTGATCTCTTCCTTTTTCAAAGTTTTCTAAATTACATTTTAATTCTTTCATTAAAAGATCCATTGATAATAATTCAAATTCATAATCTGATAACATTTTAAAATCATAATTAAGCATATATATTTCTCCTTTATTTTAAACTGCAAACTTTAGTATAAAGTTTCATGAGATATTCTACGGACATATCTATAATTGGTTCATACATAAACGAATTTATATGTATATTTTCTGAAGTCATTATGAGTACTTCTTCTAATATTGTTTTTATTTCTTTTCCATTTGTTACACTAAAATCCATATTATTCATTAATTCTCTAGTTTGATTACTATCTATATTATCTGTTATGTTTTTATTATTAATCTTATTTATCATATATATTTCTGCTTTTAATCTTATTGCAATTGATAAAACAATCTTATTTTCCAATAATACTTCATTTACTGTAGTCTCTTGAGTTATATCATTTGCTGTGTCAAAAATTAAATCAACCATTTTTTTATTTTTAGTTATAGTTATTTGCTGATTAGAAATATGCCAAAAATTTGTAAATATGCTTATAATATCAGATACTACTATACTATTTGTATCTTTTATTTGATCTTTTACTATTTCTTTATAATGTAAAAGATTAGTTAAAAGCTTATAATCTTTATCACTTTGTCCTGCAATATATTCTATTATATTTCTAATAAAGGCTATTGAAGATATAAAAATTTTAGGTTCATTTATTTTACTTTTCCAAGTCATAAAAACATTTTTGGTATATTGTCCTTTTTTTAAAACAATTTCATTATCATGCTTTATTGCAAAAAAATTATTACTATTCAAATTTAATCTAGATGATACACTTCTATAAAAATCAAAATTATGCGTTAAAATTATTAATTTAAAAACTGACTTTTCAATTATATCATTTAGATATTCTATTATTGCATATTTATTCTTATAATCAAATGAATCAGCTATATCATCTAGAATTACTAAATATTCTTTTCCTTCTAGTTCTTTTGCTTTTAATTCATATAATATATTTAAAATGTATAATGCTTTTTTTTCGCCATTGCTTAAACAGTCCTCTAATTTTTCTCTATTTACTTCTTTTTCAGCAGTTCCAGTTTTATAAACAAAATTTAGAATTAAAGATTCCTCTTTTAAGATTACATCTTCTTGATTAGCTACTTCTATTCTAAATGGAACACTAAATCTATCATTAAAAACATTAGTTACTTCTTCCCAAATTGTACTTTCACTTTTGGCTTCTTTTATTATTTCTTTTAGCCTTTCCTTATTTTTAGTATATAAGTTTATTAAAATATTAAAAATATCAATATTATATGCAAAATAATTTAGCCAAATCATTTTTTTTAAATTACTATAATCCTTTAATAGTGGAATTAATTTTTGATTTTTATATAATAAATCTTTAAATTTTCTTAAACCAGCTTTTTTACCTAATGCTATTTCTATGATTTTAAAATTTTTCTTTATTTCCTCATCTGTTAGAATTTTATCTTCTACTTCTTGCATTTTATCTTCAAATTCTGTCTCATTTAACACAGTCTGATTTTCCAGAACTATTTTATGATTAGCTTCGAAAAAGTTATTATCTTTTAACGATTTTAATGAAATCATCGCTCTAGTATTGTCAAATATCCCCGGTTTATATATTTCTGATTGTTCTAAAATTTCATTATATTTTTTCATGTAATCACCAAGTGCATTTGAAACTACTTCTTGTGATAAAACATTTTCTATATCATCATTGACTAATTCCTTATATTTAATATTTTTCAATATTTCAATCTCTTCAATTATATATTTTTGCTTTATTTTCTCCAAAATAGTAAAAAAATCTTCTGTATTATTCTCTTTAAAAACATATATAATTTCTTTTTCTATTTCATTTATATTATTTATTCCAGATATTTTTTTGATTTCCTTCAAAAAAGCATCTTTATTTTTACTTATTTCATTCCATATATCATCATATTCTTTTTTTAATTTTTTACTTGCTAGCAATTTGCTTTTATTATTTGAATCATATCCTTCCACATATGTTTGTATAACTAATATATCTTCTTTATCTATATTTTTTCCATCTATCTTGATTTCTCTTATTGTATTATTATTAGGTTCAATTCTATCTATTGTATCTCTAGCATTTTCAATATCTAGAAAAGTATTAGCAAAAGAAGTTTTCATTGTTCCATTAGAGGCATATATCAAACAAGCATTAATATCTTCTTGTATTCCGGTTTGGCGATTCAATTTTGTAAATTCTATATTATCTTGCAATTTTTTTATTCCATAACAATTTTCTAAATTCAATTCAACTTTTTTCATTTTATAACTCCACAATTATCCATATTATTTTTCATAATACTATATTTTTAAAATATCTTCTTCTATTATTTTAATATTTGCACCTTTTTCATTTAATTCTTGAGCTTTAGCTTGTTTTCCACCTATTTTACCAAACTTCCAAGCATCACTACCGACTCCACCAACAATTAGATAATTCAATTTTGTAGATACTCCTGTTTTTTCTATTCCTCCTAAATTTTGTATTTTTTGAGATATTTCCTGCTTAGTAGCAGATTTAAATTCTCCTGTCAAACAAAAAGTTTTTCCTTTAAAATTTATATCTTCTTCGTTGTCTAACTGTGGATTAACTATATCCTCAAATATTTTAAGAAGATAATCACTTTCTTCTGAGCTTAAAACTCCATCTTCCAGTACTTTGTTTACTTCTAATAAAACTTTATCATAAGGATAAACATCTTTTAAATAATCATGCTCTTTTAACCAATTTCTTAAATTATCTATTTCTCTTTGATTTATTTTTTCATTACAAATTATCCCATCTAGTATTCCATTTAATATTTGTAATGATAAAGTTGCTTCACTATACATTTTAGATTTATTGATACTAGATACTAATGCTAATAATTCAATTCTTTCATAATCAGTTATTATATTGTCTTCTAAGATTTCTTCAAGTTTTGTTATTATTCTATTAAATAAAGAATAGTGCTTATATAATCTATTTTCATCTACCCAGCATTTAATTTTTTCAATCTCTTTATCATCTATTAATTCATCATAAGTAATTCCTTGAATTATTCCATATAATGAATTAATATTAGTTTCCAATTTTGAATCTAAGTTTTCAGATAACATACATTCATACCTAAAATTTTCAGGTTTTCCAATATCATATTTTCTATTTAAATACTCAAATATTTGTTGTGTTGCACTCGCATCACTTAAAGCATTATGATGTTCTTTTAATTCAATATTCAAGTATTTACTTACCTTATCTAAGCTATAACTTTCCATACTCATATTATCTTTTAGTAGTTTAAGTGTACAATAATAATTAATTTCAGGCATTTCTATATTATATCTTTCTAATGACTTTGAAATTACATTCAAGTCGTAAATTACATTATGTCCTACAACAATATTCTTATCAAAAAGTTCTGAAATTTTATTCCAATAATCTTTAAAATTTGGTGCATTTTTTATATCGTTATAAGATAATCCCGTTATTTGAGTATTATTTAAATCGAATCTATCTTCCGGATTAATTAAAGAATAAATTTCATCTACCACTTTATTCTCTTTTACAACTATAATGCCTATTGAACATATCGAATTTCCTCTTGTATTAGGATTTTCAATATCAACACTTATATAATCTTTTATCATATTTATCACCTTTATTTACTTATTAACCTTTATTGTTAAATTACTATACCCATATTTATTCAACAACCCTAATAACGCTTGTCCATCTATTAAAGTTATAGGTTTGTCTTTTGAAAAATCATATGCATCTTTTCCATACGAGCTCGTTGTTACCAATATTCCTTTTGTAGCACCTTCATGAATCATTGTACCATACAGATCTCTTACTGCTGATACAGGAACAACATTGTTGTATCTCTTAGCTTGAATTACAAATTTTCCTCCTCGAATAGGATCATCATCAAATGCTATAGCATCTACTCCGCCATCATGACTAGCTTGAGTTACTTTTACTTCTCCACCATTTACATTAAACATTTTGTCAAATAATTCTCTAACAAAATATTCAAAGTCTTCCCATGGCATAGTGGCTAAATTAAATCCATCTAATGCTATTTCCGATACTTCTTTACTTTCAATAAATCTAGAATCTTCTCTATTTATATTCATATATGGTACAACAGGAGTTAGTGATAATATACTTGGTGCAAAAATACCTTTTAATCCTTTTATACATTCTTTGTAATCTACATTTTCTAAATTAATATTAGAAAACTTTTCTTTACTTGTTTCTACTGTTATTATGCAACTTTCTGCATCTTGACCTGTACTTTTATCTATGTATTTTATCCATCCATTATACACTATACTATCTATATAGTTTAAACTATCAGATTCGAATATTTCTTTGATTGTTTTTAAACAACACATATATATTACATCATTATAAAACTTTTCAAACTTTTTATCTGTCAAGGAAACTACATCTATTTCATTTCTTGTACTTACATATTTATGTTGTATGATTCTTGGAACAACTTCAGCATTTGGTAAATAATATGAAACTATTAAATTTTTTGTTTCATGCATATATTGTAACTCGAAGTCTTTAACAAATTCATTTGGTAGCTTACTTTTTTCAAGTGCATATTCAAAATATTTTTCTATTTGCTCTAAATCATGATTCAAAAATTTTTCTTTATCTTCTTCAACTAACTTATTTCTTTTACTTTGTTCATTCAAAAAAATTTGCTTATTTTTTTCATAATCTTCTTTTTCTTTACTTAATTTTTCTTTATATTGTTCATATCTCTCATTATAAATTTTATTAGCTTCTTCTTCTTTTTCTATTCTTAATATTTTTTTACTTCTAAATATAATTTCCCAAAAACTTTCTTTAGGTACTTGTAATTCTTCATTTACTTGTTCTATAGTAGGTATTAATAATTTGCTTGAGAATGTTTGATAAGTAGTTTTATCTATTAAACTGTTATAATATTTAGTATATGTTTGTATACAAATTTTTTTTATTATATTTTTATATTCTTCCATTTTATTTTCATCTATTTTAGTAAGTCTGTCTGCTTTTGATCTCATTTGCTCTTTATTTTGCCTTACTAATTCTCTTTGAACTCTTTCATTCCATATTCTTTTTTGATTTTCTACTTTTCTATCTAGTTCATATCTAGTAGGGGCACTGATTTCTTTACTTAATCCTAAAAAATCATTAGATAAAACTACTCTATAATAATTTCTATTTGCCATAATTTCCTCCTTATTTTTCACTTTTAATTTTGTAATACTTCTACAATTTGATTCACCGGTTTCATAAATATATCTCTTATATAATTTACAATGTTTGTAAAAATTTTTGTATCTAGATTAGTTACAAACGGTATCACATCAATAAATTTCAAAGCAACTAATATACCGAATAATATTAATACATATATAATATATGAAATCCAATATCCAAAGCTCCCAAAAAAAGAATTATTAATATTTAATTTTCTGTATACAATTATATTGCATGTTAAATATGATAGATTCCTTATAATAAATTCTATAATAGGTGGTATTATCAAACAATTTAAAATAAAGCTATCTGTCAAATCTATTAAATCAATTGTTACTGCATATATTACCCAAGCTATTATTATATAAATAGCTTTCAGTTTTTTATACATCTTTTATTCTCCTTCATATTATAATATCCCTTATATACTATATCATTTTCCTTCTGCAAATTTTGTCGAAATTTGTCTTTTATTATCAAAAAAGCAAAATAACTCTGTAATATATCATTACTATTATCTTGCTTTTCATTAGTCTTTTTAATTATCTTTATTTATAATAAAGCTTTTCATTGTTTCTTCATAATTATCTGCTAATTGATAACAATACACTTCTTCAAAATTACTATCTTTCAAATATGGATATTTCTTCAATAAATTTTCAAAAGCCTCTTCTTGATTATTTCCTTCCACTTTTCCTAATAATTGTGCATTTTCACAATCAGGTTCTATACTTTCTGAATTTGGCTGATATGTATATCCTTCTGTTGTTAAAAAAATATATTTATTCATATCTATATTCTTCTCCTTCTTCTGCAACTTTTAATTCATAAGTTTCTTCTTCATCTACTGAATAAGTAATTCCATTATATCTTCTAAGTTTACTCTTTAAGAACTGTGCTAGGGGTTTGTCCTCACAATAAATATAACATCCTTTTTGTCCTCTCGTTAATAATGTTCTATATGTATTTTTAATAATTTCATCTGCTAAATTTAATGCTTTTTCTTTATCTTCTTGATACATTTTCTTAATACCTGACAAAGATTTATCCGTACTTGCTCGTTGCGTAAAATCTGTAACTATTTTTCCATCTTCATATCTTAAATCTTTTCCTATAAGTACTCCAATATAATCAAATTCTAATCCTTGCGAAGTATGTATGCAACCAACTTGTTCAACTGATTCTTTATCAATTGCCCAAATAGTATTGTTAAAGTTCCATTTCATTTTAAAATTATACTCTGGAATATCAATATCATATTTTTCACCTTTAGGATCAGCTTTAGAAATCCAATCCCAACAATATCCTGCAAGTACTCTTGATTTGTTTTGAACAATATTTTTTTCTATAATTTTTTCTTTTAACTCATTTGGTTTATCAAAACCTTGTACATCATAATCATTTAAGAAAATCATATCTACTTCTTCAATATTTGTGCCTTCATATTGTAGAACCGATTCTACCCAATCTATATATTTTTCTGCGCCACCACATCTAAATTGAGCATTAAGTTTTCCATAATAGACATCTGCATCTAGTTCATTAGCAAAAAACTTTATTCTATCTATAGTTCCGTAATCATCTATATGTATACGTTGTTTTGAATCTATAAAGAAAATTGAAAATCTAGCCGCATTGATAATTTCTTTTATTTGATTTTCTCCTCTTCTTAAAAATCCTGTTTTTTTAGTAATTCTATGAGCTTCATCAACAATTAAAGCATCAAATTCATTACTTTTTTCTTTAATATAAGATCCTGATCCACAAAATAAGTTGTCTATTTCTGTTTTTTTATAATTGCCCTTTAATTGTGTTGCATAAACATCTCTTGGTGTTTGATTTTTAGTTATATATTGGCAGTTCATACCATGCTTTCCAATCAGTTGTCCCATTAAATTTATCGCTATTACAGATTTTCCTGTACCCGGTCCGCCTTCTACTATATAGACTCTTTTCTTTCCATCTTTTTTAGAAAGTTTTGCTAATCTTTTAGCTTCTTCAAACACATCTTTTTGTAAATCAACCATTGAAAATTCTTCTTTTCCTTGTAACATACTTAATATGTTATCTTGTAATTGCTTTGAAGGCCTTATTCCACCATTTTCAAGTACGTATAATGTTTCTTTGTTATCTCCATATTTAATATATCTTGTTATGAAATCTTTTAGTTTATCATTCTCTCCATTCAAGAAAATTGGTGATTCTTCTAAAAGATTCTTATATTGATCATTTGTTATAGCGTCATTTTCTGTTTTTTCATATCTATGCAAACATGAACAAGGTTGTATTACCATATTTTCATTTTCGGCTGCAGCATAAAAATTTTTTATTATTTTTGTGTATGAAAGCGCTTGATATGATGGATGTTGTACTATTCCAAAAGCTTTTACTTCTACCATATCATCTCTATCTGTTACAACTTTTGCACTATCCCACCTTTTAAATTCTATTACTATCATAGTGTGTTTCTTTTCTGCATTTAGACCTGCTACTATAAAATCAACTCTTAATTTTGAATTATACAATTTCATTTCCATAGCAACAGATATATCATTTGGAAATCTATCATCTCTTAGTATTCTTTCCATATGATTTGCAGTATCAACCCATGACTCTTTTTCACTATTTCCTACATTTATCTCTAATTTTTGTAATATTCTCTTAACTATTTGATCGTTATAAACATCTTCTAAAAAAGATGTTTTTGTTGCTTCATATACTATCATAATAATTGCCCCCAATAATTATTACATCTTATAATTTATTATACTTAGTGCTAACTCCCTTAGCTTTTTCTACAGGATATTTTTTAGCAGATATATCCATCTTTTCTAAAATCACTTCCTTAGGATCAACACCTATTTGATGACACAACAATATACAATAATTCATTACATCGGCAATTTCATATTTTAATTCGTCTTTATTATAATTATTATTCCATTGAAAGCATTCTAAAAGTTCTCCCGCTTCAATTGAAATAGATTTTGCTAGGTTCTCAGGAGTATTAAATTGTAACCAATCTCTATCCTCTGCAAATTTTACAATTTTGTCCTCTAATTCTTTCATTTACAACACCTCAGTTTAAATATAATCACTCTAGTATATTTATATCATAAAACCCAAAATTTAACAATAAAATAGCCAATATTTTAGCCTATTTTGTCGAAATATTTTTTCATTTTTTGAATATCTTTACAAACTATTTCCACCTAACTTATTTAGTTTATTCCATATCATATTTAACTCATGTTTAGTATTACTTAAATCAACTGTATAAATTGCTCCACTATTAGCTAGATGTGTTAATTGATTTATATTATTTCCTATCCTTCTAAGTTCTGCTACGACTTCATTTAATCCATCAACTATAACTATCTCTTTATCTAAACCTTGTTCAATCAAATATTCTGATAAACTTAGTTTAGCAATTTCGCTTTTCTCAATCAATTTTTTCTTCTCTTTTTCACTAACTCTAATTGTTATAATTTTATCTTTCTTCAATTTATCATCTCCATTTCATAAAAGGGTTTGGGACTTTTCCAACTATCAATAACCCTTTGTGTACACAAAGGGGAATCTTGCTAAAAACCTTTCTCTTATTTTAGTTCTTTTTGCTCCAAAACAATATAAAAAGAAAAGTGACATTTTTATCTGCCACTAATCATTTCACATCTAAAGTAATTTAGCTTATACTCCAGTTATTTCAACTATTTCAGAGTGATTCCCTAATTAGGGAATCGCTCATTCTATGGTCATCATCCTTAATTTCAATACCACCAGACATTTCATATAATCTTGAAATTATTGAATCTACAATACTATAATTTTTATTTATACATAATCTTTCTCTTAATTGATTTCTGTTATAATTTGTG
>JABLTN010011944.1_pt1 | contig 29067 bp, 28 predicted proteins | sample 7160141 | NCBI WGS metagenome assembly JABLTN01 (sample SAMN14651226, study PRJNA627086) | human gut metagenome | isolation source: feces | host: Homo sapiens | reverse complement strand
TTTTATTTTTTTTATTTTCAATTAAATATAAATGTAAACAAATTGAAATGTAGCAATGAAAACTTGCGATTGTAAACCACGCCCATAAACCCATAAAACGTGTTTTATGAGCTAGAGCATTATCAATTCCAATCATAGTTTGATTAGAACCATTTGGTAAAGTAATTGTGTTATATCCAAGAATTACTAGAACAAAAGATATAATAATGTATACAAGTACATATGTACAAAAACTATATATTAATCCTATTATTCAATATGGGGCTATTCCAGTATTTCTTGATGTAACAATTCCACAATACAATATTGATGTAGCACAGTTAGAGGAAGCATATACAGAAAAAACAAAAGCTGTAATGATAGCCCACACATTAGGCAATCCATTTGACATTCAAGCAGTAAAACTATTTTGTGACAGACATAATTTATGGCTGATTGAAGATAATTGTGATGCATTAGGATCAACTTATACTATGAATGGTATAACAAAATATACTGGAACTTGGGGAGATATTGGCACTTCATCTTTTTACCCTCCTCACCATATGACTATGGGTGAAGGTGGTGCAGTTTATACAAATAACCCATTACTGAATAAATTAATTCTTTCATATCGTGATTGGGGAAGAGATTGTATTTGTGTTTCGGGACAAGATAATTTGTGTGGTCATAGATGGGATGGTCAATTTGGAGAGCTTCCTAAAGGATATGATCATAAATATACATACTCACATTTTGGATACAATCTTAAAGTGACAGATCTTCAAGCGGCGATAGGAGTAGAACAATTAAAAAAGTTTCCTTCATTTATTGAAAAAAGAAAACACAATTGGTCAAAACTTTATGAAGCTTTAAAAGATTTACAAGACAAAATTATTCTTCCTGCTCCAGCAAATCATTCTGATCCATCTTGGTTTGGTTTTTTGATTTCTATCCGTCCGGAAACAGGGCTAAACAGAAATGAAGTTATAAAATATATAGAAAGTAAAAATGTTCAAACAAGATTACTATTTTCAGGAAACATAATTAAACAACCATGTTTTGACGAATTAAGAAGCTCTAATTTATATAGAGTAATTGGAAATTTAATGAATAGTGATTTTGTTGTGAATAACACATTTTGGGTTGGAGTATATCCAGGAATGACTGATGAAATGATTGACTATATGGCACAGGTTATTAAGGAAGCAATTGAAAAATGAAATCAAAGAGAACAGTTATCCAACTAGAAGAGGCAGCAAAAAATATACGTATTAATTTATTGAAATTATGCAATAAAGAAGTAATACATATTGGAGGAGATTTATCTATCGCGGATATAATGACAGTTCTTTGGCAATATCAAATGAATTATAATCCCAATGATCCAAAAGATGAAAATAGAGATAGATTTGTGCTATCAAAAGGGCATGCTTCAGCAGTAATGAGTTTTAATCAAGCAGCAATTGGATGTTTTGATTCCAAAGATGTAATTAGTGAATATGCAACAAATCAAGGCCGGTTTTCAATGCATTCATGTAATCTTGTTAATCCATTCGTAGAGGTTTCAACTGGAAGCCTTGGACATGGAATGCCGATTGCTTGTGGGATAGCTGCAGGTTTGAGGCTAAAAGGAAATTACAAAAGTCGTGTATATACTATTATGGGAGATGGAGAGCAGTCAGAAGGTTCTATTTGGGAAGCAGTTGCAAATGCATCAAAATATAAATTAGGAAACTTAATAGCTATTATTGATAATAATGGTCTAGAAGCAGATGGAACACTAAATGAAATTACAGGATTAGGAGATTTAGCAGAAAAATATAGAGCATTTAATTGGAATGTTATAGAAATTGACGGAAATAATATTACTGAAATAAAAAATTGTTTTGATAATCTTCCTAAGTCTTGTTCAAATGTTCCTACTGCTATTATTGCTCATACTATTAAAGGATTCGGTGTAGACTTTATGGAAAATCAAGTTCGATGGCATGCCGGAAAAATTACAAATGATCAGTTACAGTACGCTCTTTATAAACTGACAACAACTAAGGAGGGCTTATGATTAGTTCAAGCAAAAGTTTTCTTAGAAATATTATTGGCGAGTATATGACAGAGCTTGGAAAGAGATCTAATAAAGTAGTGATTGTTAATGCTGATCTAGCAGGAACATGTCGGAATAATGATTTTGTTAACGAATTTCCTACGCGCTCTTTTAATGTAGGGATTGCAGAGCAAAATATGGTTTCATTTAGTGCAGGATTGGCTTGTGAAGGTTTTATTCCGTATGTATTTTCTATGGCACCATTTTTAACAATGAGAGCATGTGAACAATGTCGTACTGATATCGCTTATGGAAATAGAAAGGTCAGAATGATAGGTGTTTATGCTGGAGTTTCTGGAGGAATTTCTGGTGCGACACATTGGGCGATAGAAGATTGTGGTATTATGACATCTATTCCGAATATAGCAGTTTTTGAAGTGAGCGATGCAAATCAAGCAAAAAGATTATTAGATTATTCTTTGAATTATAATGGGCCAATGTATATTCGAAGTAGTGTTGAACCAACTGAAAATATTTACAATAAAGATATTGAAGTAAAAGCTGGCGGATCATTGACCGTTATTGAAGGAAATGACGGGGTTTTTTTATGTTCCGGAGTGATTGTTCAATATGCAATTAATGCTGCAAAAGAACTATTTGACAAAAAAGGAAAAAAAATAAGAGTAGTAGACATGTATTCTATTAAACCAATTGATAAAGCTGCTATTTTAGATGCATGTAAAACTAATTACGTTGTTGTAGCTCAAGATCATAATATTTATGGTGGGCTTGGAAGTATGGTTTCAAAAGTGATTGCAGAGAATGGATGTTCAGTTAATTTTAAAATCTGTGGTATTCCAGATGAATTTGTAGCTATGGCTCATGCAGATTATTTGTACAAAAAATTTGGATTAAACACAGATGGATTAAAAGAAACAATGTTGAATTTGTTAGATGGGAAATAAGTATTATGCGTATAGTAATATCTGGTGCTACAAGTATGATTGGTTCTGCATTAGTTAATCGTTTAACTAAACAGAATCATGAGGTTATAGCAATTGTTAGAAATAATTGTTCAAAATTAGAACTTTTGAACAATAATAGTAAATTGACAATTATAGAATGTGATATGAATAGGTTTAAACAGTTAGTTTTATTGATTAATAAACCAGTTGATGTTGCTTTTGCTTTTGCTTGGGATGGTACAAGAGGTGGCGCTAGAAATGATTCAGAATTACAAAAACATAATTACTATAATTGTGTCGATTTTTTGCAAGCAACTCTTAATTTGGGGTGCAAAAAATTTTTTACTGCCGGTTCTCAAGCAGAGTATGGAATTTGTACAAGTAAGGATAAAGTTACAGAAGAGTATATTACAGTTCCGAACACTGAATATGGAATATATAAATTAAAATTCTATAAATATGCTAAATCATTTTGTGAGCAAAATAATTGTGTTTTAATTGAACCACGATTTTTTAGCTTATATGGGCCAAAAGATTACGCAGGTACATTAATTATGTCAACTATTAATAAAATGATAAATAATGAAGTGTGTGAATTAACAGAATGTATTCAATTATGGGATTTTTTGTATATTGATGATGCAATAGATGGATTGATTATGCTTATGAATAATAAAGAAGCATATGGAGTATATAATTTTGGGTCAGGATATTCTAAACCTTTGAAATATTATATCGAAAAAATGAAAATAATAATGAATAGTACAAGTGAACTAAAATATGGAATGATTCCTTATCCTAATACAGGAATAGTTAATGTTAATCCAAATGTCAATAAACTTAAAAAAATAGGATGGATACCTAAAATATCTTTTGAAGAGGGGATTGAAATTATATTAAAAGTATTATTACAAAATAATAATTTTAATTTCAAAAAAGAAAATAATCACAATAAGTGTTCAAAATAAATATTAAAAATTCAATTAAAAAGAATATATAATTTGTTAGATCAAACATAAAATGATAAATAATTATATTAAATATAGTAGTAGAATAAATAGGGTTATGAGGTTTTATGAATAAGAAAGAAAGAACGAGAGAGACAGTAAGTCTATTTATGAATATAGTAATCATAGGGATTATATCTCTATTCTTTTACTATATTTGGTACAAATACTACAGGCCAAGAGTATTTTTCTGGGAAAGAGGAAACTGGTTAATTTTAGGTGTATATTTCTTTTCACTTGTGCTATTTAATAGTATCTTTGGTGGATTTAGATTAGGTTATGCAAAAACGAGGGATTTGATATTTTCGCAAACATTGGCTTTAGGATTTGCAAATATGATCGTTTTTATTGAAACGATTATTGCAAGAAAAGTAATTTTACCTATTGGTGGATTCTTGGGGTATTATGCAGTTGAAATTGTTTTAACAGTAATTATTAATTTTATTGCAAATAAAATATATTATTTTATATTCCCTACAAGAAAAACAGTATTAATTTATGGAGAAGACTATTCTTCTATTTATGAGCAAATTATGCGTTATCAAGCAAGTGCGTATAACATTGAAAAAGAAATTACATATGATGAATATGTAAAGAATAAAAAAGACATTTTAAATTATGAAAGTGTCATGGTCATGGGGTTAGATGTTAAGGAAAAAGAACAATTAATCCATGAATGCTATGAAAAAACAATTCCCTTATATATTATTCCAGATGTTTATGAAGTCATTATTAATAATGCTAGAAATATCTATTTAATCGATAAGCCAATATTAAAAGCGAATAATTTTGGACCAAGTCAATTAGATAAGATTGTTAAAAGACTATTTGATATTTTCTTTGCATTAGTTATGCTTGTTATTACTTCACCAATATTACTTATTACAGCGATTGTTATCAAAGCATATGATGGTGGCCCTGTTCTTTATAAACAAGTGCGTTTAACACAATATGGTAGAGAATTTAAGATACTTAAATTTAGATCCATGAAAGTTGATGCGGAAAAAGACGGTAAAGCAAGACTTGCAAGCGAACATGATGATCGTATTACGCCTGTTGGTAAATTTATTAGAAGTTGCAGAATTGATGAACTTCCACAATTAATTAATATTTTGATTGGAGATATGTCAGTTGTTGGGCCTAGACCTGAAAGACCTGAACTAATTGAAAAGATATTATTGGATGTTCCAGAATTTAACTATCGATTAAAGGTAAAAGCAGGATTAACTGGGTTTGCACAGGTATATGGTAAATATAATACAAAACTAAAAGATAAGTTATTATTTGACTTGTACTATATAGAGAATTTCTCATTATTATTAGATTTAAAGATTATGTTTTTAACATTTAAGATATTATTTGTAAAAGATAGTACTGAAGGGGTAAGTGATGAAGTTAGTTCAAACAATTAAAGAAAAATTTTTGAATAAACAATTTATTACATTTGGAATCATCGGTGTAATTAATACATTAAGTAGTCAATTATTCTATATGTTATTTGTATTTTTAAAATTAAATGTTGGTATTGCGAGTATTCTTGGTGATGCATTAAGTATGATTGGTTCATATTTTATGAATATGCATTTTACATATCATAAGAAAGTATCTTGGCAAAGTGCCATTACTTTCCCAATTAGTTATTTACCTGGAATGATTATTTCTGCAGTAATTGTATTAATTGTAGTTGATTGGTGTCATGGACCAGAAATGTGGGCAAAGCTTATTTCATTACCACTATATATACCCGTCAACTATTTAGTAATGACATTTATTGTAAATAAATTTGGTGGAAAATCTTCAAAAGAATGAAAATGAAAGATAAGAAAAAATGTTACTTTGTATCTAACTATGTAGATAACAAAGATTATGAAAATATATATACAAAAGAAAAGAAACCTGGGATTCAAATACAGAAATTTGATCGATTAATTGTTGAAGGATTAATTGAAAATGATGTTGATGTTATATGTTATACATCAATTCCTGCTTCTTCAGTGGTTTTAGATAATACATTTTTAAAAGTTAAGAATCATGATAGATTTAACTATTCTTTTTGTATTAATATTCCAATAATCAAAGATATTTATGTTTTGATTGCTGTATTTTTTAGACTTTTATTTTCTTCTTTTGATTTTTGTATTTTAGATCCGTTATCACCAGCAAATACATTGGCGGCTAGTCTTGTTTGCAAGATAAAAAGGAAGCCATGTATGGCTATTATTACAGATTTACCAGAATTCATGACTTCGAATCAGTTATATCAAAATATAACAAATTTAGTTATATCAAATAGTTCTTACTATACTTTCTTATCTGACAAGATGAATGAAAGATTGAATAAGAAAAATAAACCATATGTGATTGTAGAAGGATTCTCAGATTATTTTGATGACAATACTTATGAGCATAATAATGAAATTATTTATGCGGGTAATTTAAGTATAGATAATGGTGTTATGAACTTAGTTAATGCATTTCAAAAATCAAAGTTACATGATACATGTATCTTACGTTTATTTGGTGGAGGTAGTGCTGTAAAACATATTGAAGCACTAAACGATTCAAGAATTCATTATGAAGGCACAAAACCAAATACAGAAGTGTTATTTGCACTAAGAAGAGCGATGGTATTAGTAAATCCGAGACCAACAAGTGAAGAATTTACTAAATATTCTTTTCCTAGTAAAACTATTGAATATTTAGGTACAGGTACTCCATTTGCATCTACTGAGTTATATGCGATTGGAAAAGAATATTTTAATTATGTAGATTCACTAAAAGAAGGAAGTGTAGAAGAGATACTATCTTATTTGAATCATTTTAATGATATAGAGTATAATGCTAGACTAGATAAAGCAAAAAAAGGAAAAGAATTTGTGACATCTAAGAAGAGCAAAAAAGAACAGACTCAAAAGATGATTCAACTTTTTGGAGAATAAAAATGACAGACACTATATATGCACCATTAATCGTATTTGTATATAACAGAAAAGATAAAGCTGAAAAAGTATTATCTGCTTTAAATGAGAATCATTTAGCGCCTAATACAGATTTATATGTTTTTTGTGATGCATATAATGAAAAAAAAGAAAATGATGAATTAAAAGTAAAATTAGTTCGAGAATATTTATATGAGTTTCAAAAAATATCTAAATTTAAAAGTATAAATATTAACTGTGCTGAAACACACCAAGGATTAGCTAAATCAGTTATTAGTGGAATTACGAGAATAATTAATGAATATGGAAAAGTAATTGTTACTGAAGATGATTTAATAGCCCATAAGAATTATTTAAATTATATGAATGATTGCTTAAACCAATATGAAAATAATAAACAAATATGGTCAATTAGTGGATATACTCATCCATTAGAGAGTATTCAAAATAGAGATGAAGTATATTTTACATATAGAGGTAGTAGTTGGGGATATGCAACATGGAGTGATCGATGGAATGCTGTTGATTGGGAAATGCAAGACTTCCATAAGTTACCTTTTAAAATTAAAAGACGTCACAACTTATATTTGGCTGGAAGAGATTTATGGTTTATGCTGTGGTATCAAAAAAGAGGATTAATTGATTCATGGGCAGTTCGCTGGGTGTTTGAACAATCCAGAAATAAAGCATTAACTGTATATCCTGCTAAAACATTTTTATACAATATTGGTACAGATGGATCAGGAACACACAATGAAAAATGTGGTGCAGATGCCTATAACTCATTAGAAGATATTCCATATAAACTTACAGATATTAAGTTGGAAAAAGAAATATTGAATGAATTTGCTAAAGATTATAAAGATCCAGTATTTCATAAGATACAAAAATATTAATAAATCGATTATTATAGTTAGTAGAGGTTGCGAAAATGAAACATTCAATTTTTAAAGATAAAGTATTAGTTATAACAGGTGGTACAGGTTCATTTGGTAATGCTGTATGTAAAAGATTCTTAGATACAGATATTAGAGAAATTCGTATTGTATCTAGAGATGAAAAGAAACAAGATGATATGAGACACTTGTATCAACAGGTATGTCCTGGAGCAAGTGAAAAGTTAAAGTTCTATATTGGTGATATTAGAGATTACAACTCTATTGAAGGAGCATTTAAAGGAGCAGATTATGTATTCCATGCGGCTGCTTTAAAGCAAGTGCCTTCTTGTGAGTTCTATCCAATTGAAGCTGTGAAAACAAACATTTTAGGATCAAATAATGTTATTTCAGCTTGTGTTGCTCATCACGTTAAAAAAGCTATATTCTTAAGTACAGATAAAGCAGCATACCCAATTAATGCAATGGGTATGACTAAAGCTTTAATGGAAAAGAATGTAGTTGCTAGATCTCGTCAGATGGAAGAAGGAGATCCAGTACTTTGTTTAACAAGATATGGAAATGTAATGGCAAGTAGAGGAAGTGTTATTCCACTATTCTGTGAACAGATTGAAGCAGGTAAACCACTAACAATCACAAATCCAGACATGACTCGTTTTATGATGACATTAGAAGATGCAGTAGACTTAGTTCTTTATGCATTTGAACATGGAAAACAAGGGGACTTATTTGTTCAAAAAGCTCCTGCTGCAACAATTGAAACACTTGCTAAAGCAGTACTTGAATTAAAGAACTCTGATGTTGGTATTTCTTATATTGGAACTAGACACGGTGAAAAACTATATGAAGTCTTAGTTACAAAAGAAGATATGGTAAAAGCAGTAAATATGGGTAACTATTTTAGAGTTCCTGCAGATAATAGAGACTTGAATTATGATAAATATGTAAAGCAAGGAAATAAGAATTTTGAAATAGCTTCTGAATACAATTCTCACAATACTGAGCGATTAGATATAGAAGGAATGAAGAAGTTACTATTAAAATTAGATTTATTTAAATAATCTTATAGCAGTAATATGAACAGAATACTGAAGGAATAAAAACTAGAGTATTCTGTTTTCTAAATATAGACATCATAGAAAGGTTGAATATATGAGTTATCGAATAATACTAGTAAATAATTACTATAATTCACATACGATGGGTTTAGTGGATGAATTCTATAAACAAACTAATGGTAATTTTCTTGCACTTGAAACTAGTACAATAGAAGAATTTCGTAAAAAAATAGGTTGGAAACCAATTGAAAGAGTATATATCGATAAATATGAGAATCATATAGATGATGTTTTAAATGCTGATGTAGTGATATATGGAGGTAGTAATATAGATAAAATACTATCAAAAAGAATTCAGAGTGGGAGATTGACATTCTTTGTAACAGAGAGACCATATAAAATACCTACGACAAAATCAACTTATATAAAAAGATTGGTTGGATCATATTTACATTTTGGTAGATATCAGAAAGATAATTTATATCTTTTAGCACAAGGTGGTTATGTTAAAGAAGATATGAAATTATTCCACAATTTTAAAGGGAGAATTCTTAAGTGGGGATATTTTCCTTTAATGACTTCTAATATAAATAAAAAAGAAAATAAGATACCACAAATTACATGGTGTGGGAGAATGCTAGATTGGAAGCATCCAGAAGATGCAATAAATGTAGCTAAATATTTAATTGAGCATAATGTACCATTCCACATGGATATTATTGGTTCTGGTGACTTGTATGAAGAAATAGAAAAACAGGTAGAACCATTAAAAGAATATGTATCAATTATGCCTTCTATTAGTAATGAAGAAATGCAAAATAAGCTAGATGAGACAGATTTATTATTAGTCACATCAGATCGATATGAAGGTTGGGGAGCTATTGTAAACGAAGGTATGTACCATAAATGTATTGTTTTATGCAATAAACTTGTAGGTAGTGGTACATATTTGATACAAGATAAGCAAAACGGTTATTTGTACGCTAGTATAGAAGAGTTGTGTTCTTTAAGCTTGCATATTATCAATTATTTAAAAGAATTAAATATTGTATCTAACAAAGCAAATGACACAATTAACAATGAATGGAATTATTCGGTTGCAGTAGAAAGAATGCTAAAGTGGAGTGATAGTTACTTAAACAAAGAACAAATTGAATTCACTGATGGTATAATGAGCAAGGATGACTATGAATAAAGAATATAAAGCATGTTTTGTAATACCTTATTTTGGTAAATTCCCAAACTATTTTTCGTATTTTTTATCTTCAGCAATATATAATTCTAAGTTTGATTTTTTGTTTGTAACAGATATTGATTACAAATTTCCTGATGTTAGAAATATAAAGGTAGTAAACATGAGTTTTCAAGAATTACAGAAGAAAATTCAATCTATTTTTGATTTTAAGATTAATATTAATGTTCCATACAAGTTATGCGACTATAAGCCGGCTTATGGGGTAATATTTAAAGACTATTTAAGTGGATATGATTACTGGGGGCATTGTGATATTGATACTATTTTGGGTGATTTAAACCATTATATTTTATTTGAAGAGCTTCAAGAATATGATCGTATATTTACTGAAGGTCATATGACTCTATATAAAAATAATGAAAAAGTTAACAATTATTTTAGAACATTATCTTCTAAAGATTGTCAGAATTATAAAGATGTCTATACAAATGATGATGTACGATGTTTCGATGAATGGGGTGCACATAAAGGGAATGGTTTGTCATGGATCTTAGAGAAGAATGGCATAAAACAGTATAAGGAATCAATGTGTTTTGATGTGAATTCAACAAAATATAAGTTTTTAAATGCTAGAAATAAAGAAATGTATAATGGCTATTTTGAATATACTCATGGAAAAGTAATTTTTTGGAAGTATGAAAATAAACAATATATACCTGAAGAAGTATCCTATGTACATTTTCAAAAAAGAAAACTAAAAATAGAAAGTACGAATACAAAGCATTTTTATGTTATACAACCAAATGTAATAAAAGATAATATTTATTTAGATAAACCATTAAATAGAATATATTCAATTCAATGGAATATATATTGGCAGCAGGTAAATAGAAAACTTGGATATTTGAAGAAAAGATTAATAAAATAATATGAAAGTAATACAGATAAATAGTTCCTTAAATGGAAGTACAGGAATGATAGCGAGAGATATAAGTAATTACCTAAATGAGAATCATATAGATAATTATCTTTTCTATACGCAAGGAACAAGTTCAAATATTCAATATATTAATTATTCTAGTAAGAACTATATTAAGTTAAATGCATTGAAATCTAGAATTTTAGGTAACTATGGATTTAATTCAAATAAGGCGACAGATAACTTAATAAAAAATATAGAAGAAATTCAACCGGATATTGTACATATTCATAATATTCACGGCCATGATGTTAATCTAGAAAAGCTTGTTTGTTATCTGAATGATCAACATATTAAAGTAGTATGGACAATGCATGATTGCTGGTTGTATACAGGATATTGTCCATATTATACATATGTTAGATGTAACAAGTGGAAAGAAACTTGCCATGAATGTGTTTTGAGAAAGAGATATTCCTGGTTTTTTGATAAGAGTGAAAAAAACTTTAAACAAAAAAAGAATATATTAGAAAATAAAACAAATATCACTTTTGTTACACCTAGTAAGTGGTTAGCTGATGAAGCTAAACAATCATTTTTGAAAACAAATGATATTCAGGTGATACCTAATGGAATAGATTTAAATATCTTTAAAATTGTAGATACAGATTTAAAAGAAAGATTGAATCTTAAAGATAAAAAAATAATATTATGTATTGCAATGAATGTATCTGAAAGAAAAGGGTATAACGATATTATAGATTTATCAAAGATATTAAAAGATGACTATAAAATTGTTATGGTAGGTTTACCAAAAGAAATGATTAGTCATTTACCAGATAATATAATTGGACTAGAAAGAACGGAAAATAAAGAACAATTAGTTGAATTTTATAATATAGCAGATGTTTTCTTGAATCCAACACATGAAGATAACTATCCAACAGTTAATATAGAAGCTATCTCTTGTGGTACACCTGTAGTAGCATATAACGTTGGTGGAGCAAGTGAAGTAATTACAGAAGATACAGGTATATCAGTTAAAGAAAATGATATTCATGGTCTAAAACAAGCAATAGAAAAAGTATGCTTAAAAGACTACACTGAAAGCTGTAGACAATATGCATTAGATAATTGTAATAAAGAGACAGAAGTAAAATCTTATTTAGATTTATATAAATCTAAATAAGATTTTTTGAAACCATATCTAATACTTTTTTAGCTTGAATAATATTAGATTTATTTTCTAACACAAAGTTCTGTTGTTTTTTACCAATATCAATTAATTCACGTTCAGGTAAATTAACTAGTTGATTTAATGAGTCGTATAATCCGTTAACAGTGTCGTCTTTAAAATATAATAAGTAATCATCGTAATCAGATGTAATACAAGATAATTTGGTTGAAATTGTAGCAGTTCCTGAAGCAAGATATTCAATCAATTTAGACGGAAAAGAAAAAGCAACAAAATCTTGATTCATTGGTCTTGGATTCACTAAAATTAATGCTTCTTTTTGCTTTTTAACCATAATATCATTTGAGACAGTGCCCATATATTTGACATTTTTAATATTGCAATTTTGAATTGTTTTTACTGACGACCCAGTACCATAAAAATGAAGTTCGTAGTTTGTGTTTAAGCGACTAAAAGCTTCAATTAGATTTGAAATACCATTTGATTCATTTAAAGTACCAGAAAATAAAATGATTCTTTTTTTGTTTATTTCAGATTCAGTTTGAACATCTGCTACTCCTTGTATAACAATACTATCTTTAACGTTTTGCATATCAATGACTTCTCTCATTTGACTTGATAGCAACACTAAATAATCGGCTTCAGATAGCATTTTATACATTGATGCATGCTTTTGGTGTTCTTCAGGGTTATTTGATAAATCAGTTGCAATATAACATTTATTTTTTGCGACTGAATGTATGATATCGGCACATGGACTTAATACATCCATAATTACAATGCCATCTGGATTTTGTTTATAAAAATGAATTAAATAACGTTTTAATGAAAATGTTCTTAAAATTTTTCGCAGATATTTATTTGGACTGGTTGGTGGAAATAAATATTGAATATCATTTTCAATTATTGTTTGCCATTTAAAACGTGTTTTCTTTTCTATTTCTTCAGCCATTATATCGCGAGGACACAGTATGCTAATATCGTTTTTATTTTTAACAAAACCATTTATAAAAGTACTATTAAACTTTTGGACAGCTAGGCCACTTACTTTATTATTTTGTGAAATAGCTTTTTTGAAGTATTCATTTGGAAATGCTGTAACATATAATATTTTCATAAATTATTTCCTTCTTATATTCTTTTTTAATACAGTTTTACCTGCATAAAAAAGATATGTTAAATAGGGGTTAGTAAATATAATTAAATTCTTAAATATTTTAGACGATTTATTTTTGGGAGTAGCTAGGCTAATTTCGTTAAATGCATTCTTAGAAAAAATAATGTTTTTTAATTTGTTGATTTTATCTTTTTTAGATAATGAGCAATCATTATGAAATAAGTTTGTTATATAGAATTTATACTCTAAAAGCATATTGTCATAATAAATTGGTTTTAATTCAATGTTATAGAATTTAAAGATATCTTGAAAAGCATGTTTTTTTAATAGAAGAGTTTCATCCATATTATCAATATATCTTGATACAGTTGTTTCTTTTTCTGTACGAATGTGATGATATAAAATTTTATCAGAAGTAAAAACAACAGGTTGTTTCAAAAAGACATTACAGTTGAAAATGAAATCTTCACCTGTTTTTATTCCTTTAGGAAAAGTGATATTTTCGATAAATTTGCGTCTATATAGTTTATTCCAAACGCAATAAAAACCATGATTTATTAAATAAAGAAAGGCTTCTTTTGAAGAAGTATAAGATTTGTTTAAATAATATTCTAAATTCTTTTTACAGGAATTTTGATTGTATGTATCTGTTGAAACACTGAATTGCAATAGATCTAATTGTTTATCTAATAAATAATTAGTTAAATAATCTAAAGCCTGTGGTTCTAATTCATCATCCGCATCAACAAATAATACATAATCTCCTGTTGCATTTTTAATTCCAATGTTTCTAGCTACAGAAACACCTTCGTTTACTTTATGTATTACGATTAGATGTGAATCTAGATATCTATCTAATATTTGTTTTGTATTATCTGTAGAGCCATCGTTAACCACAATAACTTCAAAATCAGTATGATTTGTATTTAAGATTGAATTGATACATTTACCTATTTCTTTTTCTGCATTATAAGCAGGAATAATTACACTTAGTTTCATATATCTCAAAGTATAACATCTTTGTTTTAATACATGTTAAAATTGAAGAGATTTCGAGGTATATATGAAAATTTTAGTTACAGGTTCAAATGGATTTATTGGTAAAAATTTATGTTTATTCTTAAAAGAAAAACATTATGAGGTATTGGGTTTCGATAGAAATACAGAAGAATCATTAGAAAGTCTAGTGAATAAATGTGATTTTGTTATGCATTTAGCGGGGATTAATAGACCAAAAGAAGAAAGTGAATTTAATACAGGTAATGTTGGTTTAACAGAAGAGTTAATTAGTTTACTTAAGAAAAGTGGTAGAAAGATTCCATTATTATTAAGTTCAAGTATCCAAGCGGAAAGAGATAATCCTTATGGAAGAAGTAAAAAAGAAGCAGAAGATGTAGTATTTGCTTATGGTAAAGAAACAGGAGCCAATGTTTTTGTATTTAGATTGGATAATGCTTTTGGTAAATGGTGTAGACCTAATTACAACAGTGTAGTAGCTACATTCTGCTACAACATTGCTCATGGTTTAGATATACAAATAAATGATCCTAATGCATCAATTAGATTTGTATATATTGATGATATTTGCGAGACATTTATTTCATGTATTGATAAAGAAGGTAGTGAAGATATTTTAGCTATTCCTCATTTCTATAATGTTAAGTTAGGAGAATTAGCTAATTATTTATATACATTTAGAGATAGTAGAAATACACTAGATATTCCACATATGGAAGGATTTGAAAAGGCATTATATAGTACATATTTAAGTTATTTACCTGAAAATGAATTTTCTTATGACTTAAATAGCCATGTAGATAATAGAGGCTCATTCACAGAGTTTTTACATACAGAAACACAAGGACAGGTAAGTGTGAATATTTCTCATCCTGGTATTGTAAAAGGCAATCACTATCATCATACAAAGAATGAGAAGTTCTTAGTTGTTAAGGGTGAAGGGGTTATCCGTTTTAGAAAAATCAATGAAACAGAAGTGATTGAATATCATGTGAGTGATAAAAAGTTAGAAGTAGTAGATATTCCCGTAGGATATACACACAATATTGAAAATACTGGAAAAGAAGATATGGTTACGATTATGTGGGCAAATGAAACTTTTGATCCAAGTCACCCAGATACATTTTATGAAGAGGTTTAAAAGTGAAAATAGCATTTATTAATTCTGTTGCGGGATTTGGTAGTACAGGAAGACTTGTTTCTACGTTATCTATGATGGATGAAGTAGATGGTAAAGTTTATTATGGTAGAAAGAAAGATAGTTCTAATGCGATTTCTATGCGTTTTACTGGAGATATAGGAAATGTAACTCATGCAATAGGAACATATCTCTTTGATGACCATGGTTTTCATAATGCAATGGAAACAAAAAGAATGCTTAAAGATTTGGATGAGTTTAATCCAGATATCGTACATTTACATAATCTACATGGTTATTATGTGCATGTTGGTGTTTTATTTGATTATTTAAAAAGAAAAAACAAAAAAGTAATTTGGACTTTACATGACTGTTGGAGTTTTACAGGACATTGTGCCCACTATGATGGTGTTGGATGTGACAAGTGGAAAAGTAAATGCTATGATTGTCCAATTACAAATGAATACCCATTCAGCTGGAATAAACATAATGTCACAAAAAACTTCGAAAGAAAAAAAGAAGTATTTACTTCAATTAAAGATAATCTAACAATTGTTACACCATCGTACTGGTTAGAAGAACAGGTAAAACAGTCTTTCTTAAAAGAATGTAATGTTATGACTATACATAATGGTATTAATTTAAATGATTTTAAATATACAGAAAGTTCATTTAGAGAGAAATATCATTTAGAAGATTCATTTATTGTACTTGCAGTAGCAAGTGTTTGGGATACGACGAAAGGGATAGAAGATTTAAAAGAATTAGCAAATTCTTTACCTGAAAATATAAAAATAGTAGTAGTTGGAGGAACATTATCTTCAAATACGACTTTAATTGAAAATGTATTATGTATTCCTAGAACAAATACAGTTAAAGAATTATGTGAAATATATAGTGCCAGCGACGTTTTTATTAATTTAACAAAGCAAGATACTTTTCCAACTGTAAATATAGAAGCTTTAGCTTGTGGATTGCCGGTTATTACATATAAAACAGGTGGATCACCAGAAATTCTTACAGATAAAACAGGAATTGTAGTTGAAAAAAACAATATAGAGAAAATGAAAGAAGTATTAATTGAATTAGCAAAGAATAATTCATTTAAAAAAGAAGATTGTATAGAAGTAGCTTCTCATTATTCTTTAGATAAGATGTATGAATCCTATTTAGGACTCTATAAGAAGATTATGGTATAGTAATAACATGTATGTTTTATTTATTTATTTCGCTTTAGGAATATTTAGCTTACTTTATTGTATGTTAAATATCGGTTGTAAAGATAAAGTGGCAATTTATATTTTTGTGGGAATTGCATTATTTTTCTTGTTTCGTTTTAATGTTGGACAAGATATTCGAACATATTTGTTGAGTTACGAAAGAGTTACAAATCCGATTACAGACTCTATTACGTATAATGCAAATAGAAATTTCGGCTTTACTTTTTTGATATACTTATGTAAAAAAATTGTGCATTCTTATCCTGTATTTATTCTTGTGACCAACGGTATTGTTTTATTATGTATTTCATATATTATTTTCAAATATAGTAAAAATATTTTGCTATCAATGTTAATGTTTGTTGGGTCTGGATATCTTGAAGTTTATTATGGTAGCGGTCTTAGACAATCTATAGCTATGGCAATATTTTTGTTTATATTTTATGAGTTCATCCCTAAAAAACAGTATTTAAAATATTATATTGGTGCAATTTTAGCTTGTTTATTTCATGAAGCTGCAGTTGTAACATTATTTATACCAATTATTCATAAATATTCTCATAAAATACGGAAAAATTATATTAAAGTAGGATTGATAAGTATAGCTAGTGCAGTAGTTGTTAGTTATATAGTAGGATATTTAGCTCCGAAAATAGCACTTAAGATAGGTTTCTCAGATGCTATTACGCATCTTGCATTATATTTTATGACACAATCATTTAGTATTTTGGGCATAGGAATGGAAATAGTTCTAACATGTTTATGCATTATTTTATATTATTTTAATGATATGAAAGATGATTGGACTTATTTTCAAGTTGAAGTTGCTTTTTTTGCTTTACTAGTATATATATTGATGATTCGATATCCTTTAGTATCTCGTGTATGCGATTTATTGCAGGTAATATTTATAATATTGATTCCTAATCTAATACAGTCTATTACCTCTAAAAAGAAACAATTATTATCTTTTATAGTTGTATTTTTATTAAATGGATTTTTACTATATGTGGATATCAGTGAGAAATCTAGAAAAACAGGGTATTCAGTAAAAGAATTCCCATATATATCAATATTTGAAACTGAGAAAATTGAAAATTTTCTTTATGATGAGTAGGTATAGCTATGAGAGAATTAACATTAACAGAAATAAAAAATATACAACTGGATATATTAGATTATTTTCATAAGGTCTGTGTTGAAAATCATATTGACTATTATCTTTCTAGCGGAACATTACTGGGTGCGATTAAGTATGATGGTTATATTCCTTGGGATGATGACATTGATGTTTGGATTAAAGCAGAAGATTTAGAAAGATTGGAAAAAATAATCAATGGTAAAAATAATTGCTATCATTTTTGCGATTGCATGCATGAAGAGAACTATCCATTATCTTATTGTAAGGTAATGAGAACAGATACTGTTGTTGTTGAAAATGCGCATTCTTTTAGAAATTATCCTTTAGGTATAAATATTGATGTATTCGTTTTATATAAATCTGATAAAACTAAAATAGAAAAAAATAAAAAAAGAATTCATTTTCATAGAAATGTATATAAAAGAAAAGCTCTTTGTGCAATAAAAGGAGAACCTGCAATAAAAAATATAGTTAAAACAGCTTTGCACCATAGTGCTGCATTACATTCTTATAGTAAAAATGCGAAAAGACTTAGACAGCTTGTTGAAATGTGTGCAGGGAATGATTGCTATTTCAACGCCTATGAAAATGCTGTAGTAGAGTATGAGCTCGAAGACTTTAAAACACCTATATTACATGTTTTTGAGGGAAGAAATTTATATATTCCTAATGGATATGATCGTATCTTAAGAACTAGATATGGAGACTATACAAAAGATCTTCCTGAAAGTCAGAAAGTTACTCATCATAACAACAAATGTTATTTAAAGGATGAAAATATATGAATATAGTGTGGTTAACAAAATCCGCAGCAAAATACAAAATGGACTTATTAGATGAGATTGGTAAAAGAGTAAATTTAACGATTTTATTTATTGAGCATAAAAATAAGAATAGAGCATCAGGTTTTTATAGTGACTTGAAAGGCCATTATCAATTAGTTCAATTAAAAAGTTTTAAGCAAGCAGATGATTATATAAAAAATGCAGATATATTTGTTGATTCGTATTATGCATCAAAATGGGGTTTTTATTGTACTGGTGTAGCGAGAAAGTATCATGTTCATACAATTCTTCAAGCAGATGGTGGGATAGCTGTAAAAAGAAATAAATTAGTTGAAATGGCTATTTCTTGTTTCATGAATAGACATGAATTCATCTTGAGTTCCAGTACATTTACAGATGATTATTTTAAATATTATTTGAAAAATAATATGAAGAAAACATATCACTATCGTATTTCCAGCTTACATGAACAGGATATTCAAAAGAATAAAGAATATTTTTTGAGAAAAGCAGAATATAAAAAAGAATTAAATTTAAATGAATTTACTTTTATCAGCGTTGGACAAATGATACCTCGTAAAGGTTTTGATATATTGCTTAAAGCATATGCTGAATCAGGATTAAATGATAAGACAAAATTATTAATGATTGGTGGAAAACCATATGATGAATTACTGCATTTAAAACAAAAATTGAAATTAACAAATGCAGAATTTATTGATGCAATACCTAAATGTGAATTAAATAAATATTATGCGGCTTCAGATGCATATGTTTTTACGACAAGAGAAGATATATGGGGACTTGTAGTAAACGAAGCGTTGTCATTTGGTTTACCTTTAATCTCTAGTGATAATTGTGTTGCGGCAGAGCATTTTAGTAAGAATGAAAATGTAGGAATCTTAGTGAAAAACGAGGACATTAGTAGCTTTGCTAAGAAAATGATAGAAGTATACGAAAGCGTTGAATTAAGAAATCAATTATCAAATACTGCTTTGGACAAGATAAAGTATTATACAATTGAACAATCTGCTATAGATATTGTTGATGCATTCAACAATATAAATGAGAAAAAATGTGAGGGATAAATTATGAGTGAAAAATCAGTGTATTGTACATTATTTGATAAAAATTATTTGGATAAAGGTTTAGTAATGATGGAATCATTAGTAAATGCTGATCAAAATGCATTTATATATGTTTTATGTATGGATGATACAGTATTAGATTGTTTAACAAAATATAATGACAGTCATATACATACTATTTCCTTTTCCGAATTTATGGATGAAGAATTACTGAAAATTAAAGAAGAAAGAGGAAATGCAGAATTTTGCTGGACTTGTACTGCTAGGTTAGTAAGAGTTGTATTAGAAAAATTCAATGAACCAATCTGTACATATGTAGATGCAGATTTATTTTTCTATAGTAATCCACAAGTACTAGTTAATGAAATGAAGGAAAATAATTGTAGTGTACAGGTTATTCCTCATCAATTTCCAGACACAAAAGAAGGTAGATTACAAGGAAAGCTTTATGGGCTAAATTGTGTTCAATTTAATACATTTACAAATGAACAAAATAGTCTAGATTTATTGAAAAAATGGGAAGATGCTTGTATTACAGAATGCTCAAAAGAAACAGTTGGTGATCAAATGTTTACAAGTGACTGGGAAAAATACTCTTTTGTAAATGTATCTAAACATAGGGGAGCTGGTGTAGCTCCATGGAATGTTTATCGTTATAAACATGTCAAAGGAAAAAAAGATTATGTATATGATCGCTATGACCATAAAGAATATAAGCTTATTTTTTATCATTTTGCGCAAATTTATTATAAAGATAGAGAAAATGTTTATATAATGCCTCCAAAGTTTCATTGGTCTGCAGATTCAGTGTTGATAAAAATGTTGTACTTAGAATATTTGAAAAAAGCTGATAATATGAAAACTATTGCGGAAAAATTATGCGGTTTTTTCCCACTTATTATTAAAGATAAATCCATTGATGGTGATAAAAAAAGAAAAGTTACAGTTCCTGTTTCAAAATGGACATTACCATTAATTTGGGGTGGAATTAATCATAGATTGTTGGCTGCTATAAGGAAAAGTGTTTGCAATTTAAATATTAACGAGTAGGATATTTAAAGTATGAGAAAAAAATTTTTGGCAAATGTTTCCTGGATATTGATTGGCAAATTTGTTCAAGTAGTCATTGGCTTTTGTGTCGGTATTATTAGTGCACGATATTTAGGACCTTCAAATTATGGCTTAATCAATTATACGGCTTCATATGTTTCTTTCTTTTCGGTATTATCAGGACTTGGTCTAGATGATTACATTATGAAAGAGATGATTGATCATAAAGATGATCAAGGTACAGTTTTAGGCTCAGGTATTTTACTAAGATTGTTATCTAGTACTTTTGCGTTAATTGCGTTATATGGCTTATTGATGATGGTAGAAAATAATGATCCTGTTATTCAGGCGTTAGCGTTCCTACAAGCAATTAATCAAGTTTTTGGTGCATTTAACTTAATTGAGTACTGGTATCAGATACAACTTCGCTCAAAAACTACATCAATCGTAACAACGATTAGTTATTTGTTGATGACGGTTTATCGAATCTATATTTTGATGATGCAGAAAGATATTCGTTATTTTGCATTTACAGGTTCTTTACAAACATTATTTACAGCAATGATTATCTTCTATTTATATCAAAAAGAAGGTGGTCCTAAGTTAAGGTTTTCTAAAGAGATTGCAAAAGACTTAGTGAAAAACAGTTATCATTTTATTTTATCTAGTTTGATGGTTGTTATCTTTAATCAAACAGATAAGATTATGCTAAAGCAAATATTAAATGAAACAGAAACTGGTTATTACTCTATAGCTGCAAATTTATGTAATATGTGGCCAATCTTTTTGATGGCGATTATCACATCTGCCAATCCTATTATTATGGAAGCAAAAAAACATGACGAAGAAATATACAAAAAAAGAGTTCGTCAATGCTATGCTGGAGTTATTTATGTAAGTGCAATAGTATCTTTAGGAATTACTATTCTTGCACCGTTTATTATTAATACTTTATATGGTCCTCAATATACAAGATCTATTTATTCGTTACAGATATTAACTTGGTCTGTATTATTCTCTTATCTTGGTGTAGCACGAGGTGCTTGGATTGTATCTGAAGGACTACAAAAATACGTTAAATACTTAACGGGTGTAGGCGCAGTAGCAAATATTATTATCAACTGGCTTTTGATTCCTTCATTAGGAGCTACTGGAGCTTCTATTGCTACACTATTAACGCAAATTATTGTTAACTTCTTAGTTGCTTTCTTTATCGAAGAATTAAGACCAAATAGTATGTTAATTATTGATGCATTCTTACTAAGAGGTGTTATTGAAAAAGGGACAATTAACAAAATAAAAGATAAATTTAAGAGGAAAGCTTCCGCTTAAAATGATTATAAATACGTTTTATATAGTTTAAAGGAAATGGCGTAATTGCGTAATGACAGTTAAATTCGTTTAACTGTTTTTTATTTATTGAATTTTGATTAAGCGTATATGAAACAGGGATAGTTAAATTTTGAACTACCTCATTACCACTCGCCTGGCTATGGGTACCACTACCATCAAGACCAATGTTATAAACAAATGAATATGCTGGATAAATTGTTTTTTTATTGTGTTCAATTGCTTGTGTACAAACCCATCTTACAGCCCAGGAATCAATTTTACCCTTAATTTGATAATCTAACATTAAAAGAAGGTCAGGACCTGCTTTTTTGATTTTTTGTCTAGAAAGCATGGAATGTTTTAATTTGATATAGTGCTTCATATCCCAGTTGACAGTATTCCATCTATCTTTCCACGTAGCCCATCCCCAACTGCTGCCTCTGTATGTTGCAAATACATTATTATTAGTTGTGCTATTTAGTTTTGGAGACCATCCAGAGATTGACCAGATATCTGAATTATTCTGGTAATAATCTAAACAGTCATTCATAAATTTTAAATAATCAATATTACAAACTAGATCATCTTCGTTAACAATTACTTTCCCATATTGATTAATAATTGATGAGACACCATCAATAACAGAATTTGCAAGCCCTTTATGCTTATCTGAAATATATAAAGTTGTACTTTTGAATTTTGATATATTTTTGAATTCCAACAAATAATTTCTTACAGCTATATTTTTACTGGTTAGTTCTCCTTTAGGATAATCGCAAAAAATATATAAATCTGTTTCTTTTGCCAAAGGACTGTCATTTAAGCTTTCTAATACTTTTTGAGTATGAACTGGTCTATTATATGTAAATAAAATTAATGGTGCGTACATTGCTATTCAACCTTTCATTTATAAATATCATTTTGAATCATGATATAATTCTCATGTTTTAATAAAGAATTATTATATTTATTATAAAGTATTATTGGGGTTAGGTTGCATAGGATGATTAAAAGAAATGAAAGAATAGGAAAAATGGTTGCTGTGGTGGTATTAGTTATAGCAGCTTTATTTATGTTGAATAGAGCAAAATATGGATATATTTATAATGATGAACCTTTTATTCTTACGCTTTCTCATCGCTTAATAAAGGGAGATGCTTTTTTATATGATGAATGGCAACCAACGCAATTAACAGGATTTTTGAATTATCCTTGGATGATATTATTTACGGCAACTCATAATAATACTGATGGCATGATACTTTTTTTTAGATATGTTTATGTTATTTTAAATTTTGTTTCACTTTTATTTGTGTATTTACGTTTATCAAATTATTCGAAAAAACCATTGATTACAGGTGCTGCATGTTTATATTTACTGTTATTTTCATCAATGGATATTCTTACAGTATCTTATAATTTTTATTCTTTAACTGGATTATTGTTATTTATTACATTATGTATTACTGGAAAAAGTGATATTGAATATTTATTTGCAGGAATATTCTTTTCAGTTGCTACACTTGCATCACCATATCTTGCAATAGTATTTGTCTTATATTATTTATTTTTTAGTTTGAATCATTTTGTTTTGAAAAAAAATATTTCTAAAAATGTAATAGATATTACAAAAATGGTTTTAATTGGCGTTATATTATCAATTGCAATATTTATATGCTTTTTGTATGGAACAGGTGGAAATATATCTAAAATGCTAAATACAGTTTCATATATTTTTACTGATGTAGAATATCCATCACAATCAATATTCCAATTAATATATGGTTATTTATATACATGGGTGAATAAATTTAGAACTTTTGGATTTATGTTTGTAGTATTTGTTATGCTATCTTTGATTGATAAAAAACATAAAACATTATGGTTAGAAGTACATATTATAGCTTTTGTTATATTAACGCCAAGAATGATACATATATTTTTATATCAATTTAATTATTTGATAATGCAAATTGGTTTATTAGGGCTTCATGCATTAATCATTGATGAACAAAGAAATAATTCGTATTCACTTATAGCTATAGCAGGCGTTATTTTTTCTTTTATTCTTTATGCGACTTCAGATTTAAAACAATACGCAATAGCTAATGGCATGGTTTTAGCAGGATTTGCTTCTTTCTTTTTGATTGATGATTATTTACAGAAATATGAAAATAACACAAAACTTATTAAAACACTATGTATTTTATTAGTATTTGCTCAAATAGGTACAGAAGTATATGAACGAATGACAAAATATTATTTAGATAGAGATATTAATGATAATTTATATATGATTAAGGAATCAGCAGCTAAAGGTTTATATGTTGATCAAGAACAATATGATATTTATATGAACATATATAAAGACATAAATGATAATATTCCTCATCAAGCCAAGCTGCTGGTATTATCACAGGAACCATGGATTTATCTTTCAAATGATAGTGAATATTGTACCTATAGTGCATGGATGACAAATAATAAAGAATTTAGAATAAAAAGATTAAAAGAATATTATGATTTGCATCCAGATAAGTATCCAAATTATATTTATGTACTTTGCGAAGATTTTGAATCAGAAGAATTACAAAATGAGTTTCCTAATTTTTCATTAATTTCTACAGATATTGGCTATATTCTAAAAAATAAAGATATCTAGTTGTGATACAATCTAACACGGAAGGTTTATAAATGAAAATATCGATAGTTACACCTTGTTATTACAATGGAATGAATATTCCAGAAACATACGAAGTAATCAAAAGAGATGTTTTTGATGTTTGCAAAGACATTGATTTTGAATGGGTACTTGTAGATGATGGATCAAAAGATGATACATTAGAACAAGCATTAAAAATACAACAAAAAGATTCTAGGACGAAAGTTGTTAAGCTTTCTCGTAATTTTGGTGAATTTAGAGCCATAGTTGCAGGAATGAGTAAAGCAACAGGAGATGCAGTAGTAGTTATAAGTGCTGATCTTCAAGATCCACCTGAATTAATTCCAAAAATGATTGAATCATGGAAAAAAGGAAATCTTGTTAATCTAGCTGTTAGAAAAGGTAGAGAAGAATCAAAATTAAAGAATTTCTTTGCGGATACATATTATAAATTGGTTCGTAAATGGGTCGAACCAAATTATCCGAAACGTGGCTTTGATTTTTTCTTGATTGATAAAAGAGTGGCGGATGAATTAGTGGAAATGCAAGAGAAGAATTCCAGTATTTATTTACAACTAATATGGTTAGGATATACGCCAACAGAAATAGAATATACAAGAAGAGAAAGAGAAAAGGGTAAGTCTATGTGGACTTATTCAAAACGAATTAATCTTTTTATTGATACATTTGTTGTTTTCTCACATAAACCTATACGTTTCATTTCGGGGAGCGGATTTTTCCTCAGTTTATCAGGATTGATTTTTGCTATATACTTTTTAATAGATAAGTGTACAAATGATGTGTTACCAGGATGGACTAGTTTAATGGTTGCGATGCTACTATTATCTGGCTTTCAGATGATTATGCTTGGCATGCTTGGTGAATATATGTGGAGAAATTTAGATGAGTCTAGAAGTAGGCCGTTATATGTGATAGAGAAAGTATTTGAGAGGAACGAATATGGAAATTCAAGCAAATAATCTTTTAAGACAATATGAACTTCATGCAAGTGAATATGAAGCAAAAGCATTAGAAGTATTACGTAGTGGTTGGTATATTTTAGGTAAAGAAGTATCTTCATTTGAAGATGAATTTGCTAAGTATTTAGGAGCAAAATATTGCGTTGGCCTGGCTAGTGGATTAGATGCATTATGGATTAGTTTTAGAGCCTTAGGAATTGGTGAAGGTGATGAAGTAATTGTAAGTGGTAATGCCTATATTGCTTGCGTTATGGGAATTACAATGAATGGGGCAACACCTGTTTTTGTAGAACCGGATGAATATGCAAATATTGATGCAAATAAAATTGAAGAAAAAATAACAGATAAAACAAAAGCAATTTTAGCTGTACATTTATATGGTCAAAGCTGTGACATGACTAAAATTATGGAATTAGCTAAAAAGTATAATTTGAAAGTTGTTGAAGATTGTGCACAAAGTCATGGTACAAAATGGAATGGTCAAACTTGTGGAACCATTAGCGATATTGGTTGCTTTAGCTTCTATCCTACAAAAGGACTTGGTGCTTTTGGTGATGCAGGACTTATTTCTACAAATGATGAAAAATTAGCAGATTATATAAGAATGTTTAGAAACTATGGCAGCAAAGTTCATTATCAAAATGAAGTTGTTGGTGCAAATAGTAGATTAGATGAGCTTCAAGCAGGTTTATTAAGAGTAAAATTAGCATATCTTGATGAATTGAATGAAGAAAGATGCAAAATAGCAGAAAGATATAATACAAAAATTAACAACCCATTAATTACAGTATTGAAAACTAGACCTGGATCTACAAATACATGGCATCAATATGAAATTTATTCGCCAAAAAGAGATGAATTAATTAAGTATTTAAAAGAAAGAGGAATTGGAAGTATTATTCATTATCCAATTCCACCGCACTTATCACATGCTTATGCTTATCTTGGTCATCATGAAGGTGATTATCCAATTACTGAAAATTATGCTAATACTGTATTATCTTTACCAATGTATAATGGATACACAGAAGAAGAACAAGATTATGTTATTAATTGCTTAAATGAATTTAAATAATAGGAGTAGTATATGGAATTTTATAGAATGCTGACATTTAATGAATTAGGGGACGAAAGAGGAAATCTAGTTGCTATTGAAGGTAATGAAGATATACCTTTTGATATTAAGAGAGTTTTCTATATGTATGGAACAGATAACACTATGGTTAGAGGACAACATGCAAATAAAGAGTCTGAATTTGTTCTAATTAATGTTAGTGGATCTAGTAAAATTAAAGTTGATGATGGAAAAGGACATGAAGAAATTATTTGCTTAGATAAACCAAAAATGGGTGTATATATTCCTAAGATGATTTGGAAAGAAATGTATCATTTTTCAAAAGATTCCGTCATTTTATGTTTGGCTAGTACGCACTATAACGGTAGTGAATATATTAGAGACTATGAGGAATATAAAAAGCTAGTTAAATAATCATGAAAGGAAATTGGAATTAAATGAGCTACATTACAAAATATATAGATAAGCAAAAACTTAAAACGTCTTTTATTTTCACCTATTTTTTAGGGTTTCTAGCTCATGGATTTAGTTTTCTTAATTTACAAGTATCTCATGATTGCTTAAGCGAATTTACACTTTCATATAGTTGGAAAATTAGATTAGGAAGATATTTTAAACCTATATATGATATTTTCTTTGGGAAATATATTAGTCTTCCTTGGATTAATGGTTTAATTACTTTGTTTTGGCTTTCATTATGTGCATATTTAATAGTTGAAATTTTTAATATACAAAAAAGAAGATATATTGCAATTGTTTGTGGGATATTGTGTACAAATATTACAGTAACAACTTTTAATGCATCATTTCTTCATGATGTTTGTGCAGATATGTTTGGTATCTTTATTACTATTTTATCAACATATCTTTGGAAGCTATTATTTGATGCAAACGGTAATAAACAAAAAGTTCTTTTATTTATTGGAATTAGTTTTTTATTATGTTTGTCTTTAGGGATATATCAATCATTTATTACAATATATATTTCTCTTGTTTTAATCATTTCTATTTTGAAATTAACAGATATTAAAAAAACTATTTCGTGGAAAATTGTCTGGAAATATGATTTTATTGGAGCATTTGCTTGCTTATGTGGTGGAGCTTTATATTATGCGGGTTTGAAATTAATTTTAGCAGTAACAGGTTTTCACTTAATAGATGGAAATTATAATTCATTGACAAATTTAACTTCAAACACAGAACCATTTACTAACAGATTAGCTATCACATTTGCACAATTTTTTGATCGTTTTTTTAGTGCTAGAGGATATGTATATTCTGATTTCGTTCCTAGAATAATATTTATTATGCTTGGTATGCTTGTATTAGCATCAATCGTTACGATTGTTATTCAATTAATAAAGAAAAATACACCATGGCAAAATATAGTTTCAGCTTTTTTATTTTTATTGTTATTACCCTTTGCGATGAACTTGTTACGCATGCTTAATCCAACAGTACATGAATTAATGATTTATGCTTATTGGTTTATATATGTTTTATTTTTGCTAATTATTTGCAGATATTTAGAAATTAAACCAAATAAAATAATTGAAAATATAACGATTAGTTTAATGTGCTGCTTCATATGGATAAATATTCAAACAGCTAATGCTTTATATGCAAAAAAAGAATATGGATCAACAAGCAACTAATTCTGTTATGACTAGAGTTGTTGAAAGAATTGAAATGCTGGATGATTATATACCAGGTGTTACACCAGTGACGTTTGTTGGAACACCTTCTACATACTTGTTAGAATCTAATGATTATAGCGAAGTAGATACATTATTTGGTGCTGGAAATTCCTCAATAACTTATCAAGAAGTATTTCCTAATTACATGTCTTTAATTTTGAAAGTGAATATGAATATTATCAAAAATAACTATGCATATGAACAAAATTATATTAGTGAAGATGATGTTGAAAAAATGCCAGTTTTTCCTGCTAAAGATGGTATTCAAATGATTAATGATACTGTAGTAGTGAAATTTCAATAAAAATATAATTGTTTGATTGATTTGTAAAAAATCCATTTAGTGATGAATGATATAATTCTACTAATGGATTTTTTATACAAATACTACGTAACGGGGTATCTGTTAAAAAATAAATCCAAGAAGATACACATTTTACATGGCTGATGCAACAAAAAGCGTATGCAACAAAAGAAACGTAAGCGATACATAATAGGTACCTACAAACATAAAATATCCTGTGATTAAATATAAATGTCACAGGATTATTTCTTATATAAGTTGTCT
>JABLTN010058865.1_pt1 | contig 29550 bp, 26 predicted proteins | sample 7160141 | NCBI WGS metagenome assembly JABLTN01 (sample SAMN14651226, study PRJNA627086) | human gut metagenome | isolation source: feces | host: Homo sapiens | reverse complement strand
CTGTTACTAATCGGTCGAGGCTTTAACCAAAGAAGGCTGAAGTGTAAGAGATGTAGAAAGATTCTTGTATGTTGTTTTGAAGGTATATCCTTTATAAATAAGGCCCGGTGGCTCAGCTGGTTAGAGCGCCGCCCTGTCACGGCGGAGGTCGTGGGTTCGATTCCCATCCGGGTCGCTTTATTTTTTGAATATTTGGGATCATAGCTCAGCTGGGAGAGCATCTGCCTTACAAGCAGAGGGTCATAGGTTCGAGTCCTATTGGTCCCACTTATATGCCAGATAATTAAGGTATGTATATGCCGCAGTGGCGGAACTGGCAGACGCGCAGGACTTAAAATCCTGTTCGAGTTAAATCGAGTACCGGTTCGATTCCGGTCTGCGGCATTTAGATGTGAATAACATCTGAATTGTCATATTTGACAATTGAATATGTGGGCGTAGCTCAGCTGGATAGAGCGTCTGGCTACGGACCAGAAGGCCGGGAGTTCGAATCTTCTCGCCCACGCTGAAGAGATCTGATTTATCAGGTCTCTTTTTGTATGTAAAAAAAGAACACAATGATACAAATTTTACAATTATTTCATTTGTTAATTATAAAATTCAAAACAATACACTATTTCCTTTACATTTGTGTCGTTATATGGTAAAATTCTTCAAGTATGTAACAGAAGTGTAACAATTGAAAGGGTTATCAATGAAATCACGATTAAAGAAAATAACAATTTTCTCATTAGTCTTTTTATTTATATTTGGTACAGCAATCACAACAACACCAAAACAGCAGGTTAAGGCTGATGATGGATATAATGGAAAAATCTTCAGACACTGGTGCAAATTAAGATCCAGCAGATCAAAAAGATCAAAAGTTTTAAAGAGATTAGAGATTGGAACACCTGTCACAGTCTATTCGACAAGTGGAAAGTGGAGAAAGGTTTCTGTAGACGGTAAGACAGGATATGTCTTAAAGAAATATGTTTATATTAACACAGATGCTCCTACATTAGAAGGAACAACATATGACAAAGGACAGACAGTAGCACAATTTGCACAGCGTTTTGTTGGAAACTCCTACGTATGGGGTGGAACAGACTTAAACAGAGGAGCTGACTGTTCAGGATTTATCGGATCAGTTTACAGATCATTTGGATATAATCTTCCAAGAACTTCTTCTGAATTAAGAAGAGCAGGAAGAAAAGTTTCTTATAATGAGAAACAGCCAGGAGATATCATCTGTTATAATGGACATGTAGCGATGTATATTGGAAATGGAAAGATTGTACATGCAAGTAACAGAAGAACAGGAATCAAAATTTCGCCAAGAGCAAACTATCGTAGAATTGTTTGTGTAAGACGAGTAGTGGAATAATTACATAAAGAATTGGAAGAACCTTTACATGATCAGATTAGATTATGTAGGGGTTCTTTTTTTGTAATGAACTATATTTAAACAAATTCTCAGCGTTCTTTGAACTTTTTTGCACTTTTATCCGAACAATTAGTGCAAAAACGGAAGTTTTGAACTATGTACAAGTAGAAAAACAATTGATACAATAAGACCATAAAGTAGCGAGAGCAAAAAACAAACAAAAAGATACAGCAGATGAAAAGCTACTTTTTAGTGTTTTATTCATTGAGGAGGCCTATCATGAATAATTTACAGGAAAAAGTAATCCGTGCAATGGTTGATATGTATGGATTCTATTCCATCGAAGAGTTATCGGAGATGACTGAAATTTCCATAAGCAGTATCAAACGATCCTTAAAAGATATTACAAAATTTATTGAAGACTATGATGGAAAACTACTAAGAGTACCCAAAAAAGGAATCTGCATGGTGGTGACAGATCAGCAGAGAGAAAATATTTTGGAAGCACTTGATTCCTATGCAAATGGAAACCCAGAATCTTTCTACTACAGAAAGAATTACATTTTAGATATCTTATTCAATTATCCGGCAAATTACACAGTTCAATTATTTTCCGAGGAATTATGTGTTAGCCGAAAGATGATAGAAAAAGATCTGAAAATGATAGAAGAATATCTGGCAACCTTTCATCTGGAATTATCAAAAGTTCAAAATCAGGGAATCAGTATTGTAGGTAGAGAGTTTGATATCAGGCAGGCAATTGTTGACACACAGAATAAGAAATACTGGAAACACACGTACATTGAAAAACTTCCACAGGAACTAGATTACAGGATCAGTAAAAGAGCATTTACATATTTTTCAGATTACTATTCCAAAGAAGATATCATGATGGTTCAGGAATATCTTGCGGATAGTGAAGCAGAATTAGGAGTTGTGCTTGTAGACATTTCTTTCTGCAGATTGACGGAATACCTTCTATTAACTAAGAGAAGAATGGAAGAAGGAAACAAGATCAGAGATAAAGCAGACAGAACAATGACAAAGCTCGATGATATATATGTAGAAACAGCAAAGAAGATTCTTGACCGCATGTTCCCACATGAAGATGAGATGGAACTTGAATACCAGTTCTTGGCAGCAAAGTTTGCTGTAGCAAAAACTTGTGAAGTAGAAGCCGAGATTCAGGATGATTACCTGATGAATATTGCAGAAGATTACATCTACACAGTTTTTATGGCGATGGAAAAAGAAAGTACCTATCACTATCGGGAACTGGAAAAACAAATTGCTACTTTTTTAAAGAAGATAAGTATCAGACATGATTACATGTTAGTTGAATGGGACGATCTTCACAAGGACGTACAGCAACAGATTCAGAGCAGTTATGCGGTTTGTTTAACTTACTCTTTCCATTTGGAAGAAAAACTTGGATTTGTATTGACACAGGATGAGATTGCCTGGCTCGCATTACTGATCCATCAGGCATCCATGGAAACAGGAAGTGAAAAACAAGGAATCTTTGTTATGGCAACAGATCCTTATTCAGCAAAATATGAAGCAATGAAGATTGAGAATGAAATCAGTAATTTAGAAATCATAAAAATCGTACATATTCACGATTTTAAACCAGAATTAACAAAAGGGAAACTGGTAATATCAACCGTTCCACTCAAAGAAAAAAGAAATAATGTCATAGAAATCACAAAACATGTTACGCAGCTGGACATCAATAAGATTATCAGTCAGATGGATGAGTACGCACAGGAAATGAAGAATGAACAAGTTATAGAAACTGTGAAGAAAGCATTTCAGAAAGAATTGATTGTGATTGATGCACTGGCAACAACTAAAAAGGAAACTATCGCACAGGTTAGTAAGTTATTACTGGAACAAGGATGTCTTAGTGAAGATGTCACAGAAAAAGTATTTGAATTAGAAGAAAGAAGACCGACAACAATTGGAAGTCAGATCGCAATGGCACATGTTTATAAAGATTCCGTAAAGAAAAGCGGCATCGCAGTCATGCGAATGAAATATCCAGTGAAATGGTCGAGATCATCAAAGGTTAAATTAGTATTTTTCTTAGCAATTAATATGGAAGAATCAAACGAGATCTTAAAATTATTCAAATATTTATATGCACTGATCGATAACAAAGAAGACATTCAAAAAATCCTGGAAGCAAATAGTTCCGGAGAAATTTATGAACTACTAATGGAAGAATTCCATTAGACGTAATAACCAACAAAACTTATGTTACAGGAGGAAGAACAAATGCTAGTAAACATGAAAAAAATCTTGGAGATTGCAGAAGCAGAAGGATACGCTATCCCATGTATCAACACACCAAATGAAGAAACAGTTCGTGCAGTCATTGGTGCAGCAGAAGAATTAAATACTCCGATCATCATTGACCATGCTCAGGTACATGACTCTTTGATTCCAATCGAGAGAATCGGGCCGATCATGTTAAAATATGCAAAAGAAGCAAGAGTACCTGTTTGTGTTCATTTAGATCATGGTAGTGACTATGAATTCGTAATGAGAGCAGTGAAAGTTGGATTCCCATCTATCATGTACGATTGCAGTGCACTTCCTTTTGAAGAGAATGTTGAAAAAGTTGCACAGTTCGTTAAATTCGCACATGCTGCAGGAATCACAGTAGAAGCAGAACTTGGAATCATGGCATCTACAGATGAAGATACACATGATGATGATCCAGAAAAGAGAGTTTTGACAAATGAAGATATCAGAGAATTCTTCACAGAACCAGCAGAAGCAAAAGAATTTGCAGAAAGAACAAAATGTGATGCCTTAGCAGTATGCTTCGGAACAATGCACGGAATCTATGCTGAACCACCAGTACTTGATATTGACAGAGTCAAAGAACTTCGAGAAGCAATCCCTGATGATACAAGAATCGTAATGCATGGTGCATCAGGAGTAGAATTTGACCAGGTACAGAATGCGATCACAGCAGGATGCTCAAAAGTTAACTACTATTCTTATATGGCAAAAGCTACAACAAAATTTGTTGCAGACAAAGTAGCTGAGACAGATGGTAAGATTGCATATCATGAATTACAGGAAGCAGCATATGAATTCATGAAAGGATATGCAAAAGACGTAATCAAAGCGTTCAAAAACGGAAAATAAGATAAATCATAAAAAGGAGAATATTTCATGAGTGGTGTAAATTTAGCGGAAGTACTACTCGATGAAATGGTAATTCTTGATTGTGAGCCTTTTAAGGACAAAGAAAATATGTTTGATGTGATGACTGCAAAATTCGAAGAAGCAGGATTCGTGTCAGACGCAAAGGCCTACAAAGATGCTCTGGAATACAGAGAATCCCTAGGGCCAACATATATGGGAAACTTCGTTGCAATACCTCATGGAAAATGCAAAGAAGTTCTGAAACCAGGAATTGGATTTTGTAGATGTAAGAAGCCATTCATTTATGAGTCCTCAGGGGAATCTGGTGAAGTTAAATACATCTTTGTATTGGCAATATCTGAAAATCAAGAGAATGATTACCATTTAAGGGTATTAGCAACATTAGCGGGAATGTTAGCACACAAAGAGTTTTTAGAACTGTTAGAGAAGGCAGAAAGCTATGATGATCTGATTCATGGCATAAAACAATTACAACTATAAAAGCTACAGGAGGTGGAAACTATGAAAGTAGTAGCAGTAACATCATGCGCAACTGGAATCGCTCATACTTATATGGCAGCGGAAGCTATTATGAAAGTATGTAAAGAGAGAGGTTACAAGTGTAAGGTCGAGAAGCAAGGGGCTCTCGGACTGGAAGACAAGTTAAGAGATCGTGATATTAAAGAAGCGGATCTGATTGTTTTTGCAAATGACGTAGGGCTTACAAAAGCAGAAAGATTCGAACCATACAAAGACAAGATCTTCCAGACAAAACCACACGAAGTGATCAAAGACCCGAATATTATTTTTAGCGGAAAATAAGAAAAGAGAAACCTTAAAAATATTTTATGAAAGGACGGGAAACAAATGAGAGATGTAATTGATGATATCAAAGAAGCGTTTTTGACAGGTGTTTCATACATGCTGCCATTCGTAGTTGCAGGAGGAATCTTAGTAGCATTAGGATTCTTATTAGGAGGATATAATATCCCTAGCGTAGAACCTTATGGTTCCACATTCGCATCCACAATCTTCTGGATTGGTAAAATTGGTTTAGGAACATTCATGGTACCAGTATTAGGTGCATATGTAGCGTATTCAATCGCTGATAAACCAGGTATCTGTGTAGGTATGTTCGGTGGCTGGATGGCTACGGACCCTTGGGGGCTTGGATACCAGTCAGGATTTATCGGAGCACTGATCGCAGGTATTATTGCTGGATATTTAGTAAATGCATTAAAGAAAATTCCATTACCAAATGCAATAAGATCATTACTTCCTACATTGATCATTCCAGTTGTCGGATGTGCAGCTATCTGTTTATTAATGCACTATGTTATTGGAGGACCTTTAGGAGCATTAACACAGGCATTAACAAAATTATTAAATGACTTAGGAACAGGAAACTTAATCCTTCTCGGAATCGTACAAGGATGTATGCTTGCCTTTGATATGGGTGGTCCATGTAACAAAGTTGCTTATGCTTTTGCATTAGCTTGTATGGAAACAGGAAACTATGCACCAATGGCCGCAAACTTCGTAGCTTGCTGTGCACCTCCATTAGCAGTGGCATTAGCAATGCTGATCGCACCTAAGAAATTTACAGATGAAGATAGATCCGGAATCCCAGGATGTTTCGCTGGAGCATTATGTATGATCACAGAATTTGCGATTCCATATGCTGCCAAAAATATTAAATATATTCCATGTTTCATGGTTGGATCAGCAGCTGGAGCAGCAATCTCTTACTTATGGGGAATTACAATTCGTGCACCTCATGGTGGTGTATTCGTAGTATTCGCTATGAATAAAGTACTTCCATTCTTCATCACATTATTAATTGCCGGAGCAATTTCAGCAGCTTTAATTGTATTAGTTACAAAACCTCAGGAAGAAGCATAAAAAACAGTTAATAGAAAGAACAGACAGGAGAGTTAAAATGGCAAAATTAGTTGATATTCAGGGACGTTTTCCTTGTGAACCTGATAACAAGAAACCTACATTGATCAAAAAATGGGAGTATTCAACAGCATTATATCCACCAAACAATGCATTTACTTCTGACAATACTTTTACATTAGTAACAACTGATACATTTATGTTAGGAATTTACGAGTTAGGGCCTGGAGGAGTATTCGCACCATTAGATATCCATCCTGGTGATGAATCTTACTACATCCTAAACGGACCTGTAGTACAGAGAAGTGGAAACGGACAGTTTGCCTATCTGGAAACTGGAGAAGGATTATTTATGCCAGAAGGTGCTTGGCACTGCTGTCATAACTTCTCAGACCAGAAAACAAGAATCCTTTATTTCATCACACCAAAAGCATGGGATGAGCATATTCCACCAGCAGTCATTCCAACAGAAGAAGAAACAAAATTCTACAAAGGACCAAACAATGATAATCTGCCAGATATGAGAGGAGCGATCAAAGATATCTCTCGTCAGGGATGTACAGATGACATCGGATGCTGGCCAGTAGATCCAGCAGAAGCTAGAAAAACAGGAGCTGTATACGCAGTACGTGACTTCGAAAAGTTAAATAATGTTCATGGAACAACTCATCCAATGTTACTTCGTTTCATTACAAGTAATGATTACGGACACTTTGGAGAAATGGTACTTCCAGCAGGAGGATACGGACCAAGATGTTCAGATCCAGATGTTCACAAAGGTGACGGGGCATTATATTGCGTAGATGGACCAGTGACTGTAAACCTAGTTGACGCTGAAGAAAGTTTTGTACTGGAACCAGAAGATACATTCTTCTTACCAGCAGGAACAAAATATCAGTTAGTAAATTTTGAGAATAAACCAGTAAAAGTAGTCTTTGCCATTACTGAGCTGTAATTGTATAATATGGGATGATAAAGGCAGCTTTATCATCCCATATTAACTAAAGCCAGAAAGGAAAACAAAGATGAAAACATACAAAGGAATTATTTTTGATTTAGATGGAACTTTATTAGATACAATCGAAGATTTAAGAGACAGCGTCAATGATGTTATGAAGATCTATGGATGGAAAGAACATGATACGAAAGCATGCAAACAGATGGTAGGGAATGGCTTTCGTAAATTGATCACAAGGGCGTTGCCAGAGGATAAACAAAAAAATGAATTGTTTATTGATGAGGCAGTGAATCAATTTTCAAAAGCGTATCAGAAGAGATATTTAAACAAAACAATTCCTTATGAAGGAATTCTTAAATTGCTTGAGAGCTTAGAAGAAAAAGGAATTAAAATTGCAGTTAATTCCAATAAACGAGGAGATTATACCAGTGCGCTGGTAAATAAATATTTTTCACAGTTCCCATGGACCGCAGTGTATGGAGAACGTGAAAGTGAAGGGATTCCTAAGAAACCAGATCCAAGCGCAGCATTAGAAATCGCAGATTTGATGAAACTTCCAAAAGAAGAAATTTTATATATTGGAGATTCAAAAACAGATATGCAGACAGGGCAGAATGCAGGTATGGATACCATCGGTGTTTCATGGGGATTTCGAGGAAGAAAAGAACTGGAAGAAAATCATGCATCCTATGTGGTTGATCATCCGGAAGATATCTTGAAATTTATCTGATCGAAGAAAGACAGACAAGTGGGTGCAGAAGAAAGGATAAGAATATGGAGAAAAAATACCTTTTTTTCGACATTGATGGAACTTTGACAGACAGATCAACAGGCGAGATCGTCCCAAGTGCAAGAGAAGCATTGACAAGATTAGAAGAAAATGGACATTTCGTTGCAATCGCAACTGGACGCGCTCACTACAAAGCAAGAAAATTCACAGATGCCAATGGATTTAAGAACATGGTATGTTGTGGAGGAAATGGCTGTGTCATAGATAATGAGTTAGTAGAAAATATTCCATTAGATAAAGGCGGATGCATTAAGATCATTCATCAGGCAGAAGAACTTGGTTATGGATGGTGTGTGGCATTAGATGATACGAAAGATGTGTACATGACGGATGATAAATTCTTACGTCAGGTCGGAAAAAGAAAAGAACCAACACGTTATATCATTGATGACATGTTGGAAGTAGAAAAAGCAGATGCCATTTATAAAGTATACGTAGCAATTCCAAAAGAAGATGAAGAGAAGCTGACAACAAAGGAACTTGTTGGACATTTAAGATTTGAACCAGAATATTTAATGTTCCAGCCAGATAACAAACGTGGCGGAATCATAAAAATGATGGAACATTTAAATGCAGATATCAAAGATGTTGTAGTCTTTGGGGACGACTACAATGACATGGATATGTTTTGCCCAGAATGGTTCTCCATTGCGATGGGAAATGCATGCCAGGATTTAAAAGATATCGCAAATTATGTAACAGACAGCAATGTAGATGATGGAATTAAAAATGCATGTGAGCATTTTGGATGGATTTGATATAACTTATTACGGTAATTTCCGTTAGATATTGGAGGGAAAAGATCATGAAAATATCATTGGGATGTGACGAAGCAGCTTATCAGTTAAAAGAAACAATCAAACAACACCTTCAGGAAGCAGGACATGAAGTCATTGATAATGGAGTAGGAGAAGGGGAAGTTGAATTATACCCGGATGTTGCAGTAAGAACCTGTAAGAAAGTAACAGACGGTACTTGTGATCGAGGAATTCTTGTATGTGGAACAGGAATCGGAATGGCAATGACAGCCAATAAAGTGCCGGGAATCCGAGCAGCAGTTTGCCATGATCCATTTTCAACAGAACGTTCGATTTTGAGTAATGATGCAAATGTCATGTGTATGGGAGCAAGAGTCATTGCACCACAGTTGGCACTTTATTTATTAGATATCTGGATGGGACTTACATTCAAAAATGGACCATCCACACCAAAAGTAGAAAGAATCATGGAATATCAGAAAGAATTTTGTGGAAAATAGGAGGGTGTTGTTATGAAATTTAAATTTGGAGTAGACAGCTTTATCTGGGCAGAAGATTTTAAAGAAAAAGATCTCTGGATCATTGAAAAAGCAAAAGAAATAGGATTTGAAGTCGTGGACTTCGCAATCGCAAATCCATATACATTTCCAACGGAGCAGGTAAAAGCTGAATTAGCAAGAGTTGGAATGGATTGTGTTTGCACAACAACATTAACTTTGGAAACAAACCCAATTTCACCGGATGAAGAGATTCGTAAGGCAGCAGTTGCAGCGATGAAGAAATGCGTTGACATCTGTAATACATTGGGAGCGCCAATCCTTGGCGGAGTAAACTATGCTGGATGGGGATACCTTACAAAGAAGCCAAGAACTGACCAGGAATGGGACTGGGGTGTTGCATGTATGAGAGAAGTTGCTGAATATGCAAAAGAGACAGGAGATGTGACCATCTGTGTCGAATGTGTCAACCGTTTCGAAACACACTTCTTAAATATTGCAGAAGATGCAGTGAAGTTCTGTAAAGATGTTGGAACAGGAAATGTCAAAGTACATCTTGACTGCTTCCATATGATCCGTGAAGAAAAGAGCTTCTCAGGAGCAGTTAAAACTTGCGGAAAAGAATACCTTGGATATGTACATGTCAATGAAAATGACCGAGGAATTCCAGGAACAGGACTTGTACCATTTAAAGAATTCTTCCAGGCATTGGATGAGATCGGATACGATGGACCACTTGTTATTGAATCCTTTGACCCAAGTTTTGAAGAATTAGCAGGAAACTGTGCAATCTGGAGAAACTTTGCTGATACAGGAGAAGAATTAGCAATTGAAGGACTCAAAAATTTAAAAGCAATCGCAGATGCAATGTAATTTAGGAGGAAATCAAAAATGAATCGAATTGTAAATAATCCGGATTTTGTTGTGGAAGATATGTTAAAAGGTTTTGTAAAGACACACAAAGATATCGTGTCTACAACAGAAGATGCAAGGGTATTAAAATATAAAAATGCACCAGTTGAAGGAAAAGTTGGTATCGTAACTGGAGGAGGTTCCGGGCATAAACCAGCATTTATTGGATATATCGGAGAAAATCTTTGTGATGCCGTTGCAGTCGGAGAAATCTTTTCTTCACCAACAGCTAAAGCGTTCTTAGATGCGATCAAAGAAGCAGACTCTGGAAAAGGTGTTGCATGTCTTTATGGAAACTATGCTGGAGACAACATGAATGTAAAGATGGCAATGCGTAAAGCAAAGAAACTTGGAATTGAAGTAAAAACAGTTGTAGCAAATGATGACTGTGCTTCAGCACCAAAAACAGAATTAGAAAAAAGACGTGGGGTTGCCGGTGAAGTTCTGATGTGGAAAGTTGGTGGAGCAAAAGCTTCCATGGGCGGAAGTCTTGATGAAGTTATCGCCGTAGCACAGAAAGCAATTGACAATACACGTTCCGTAGGAATCGGTACAGCACCATGTACGATCCCTGCAGTTGGACATCCAAATTTCCAGATTGAAGATGGAACGATGGAAGTAGGAATCGGGCATCATGGAGAACCTGGAATCAATGTGCAGCCATTAAAGACAGCTGATGATATAGCAGAAGAAATGTTAGATATTATCATTCCAGACCTTCCGTTTGAAAGTGGAGATGAAGTCGTTGTATTATTATCCGGATTAGGTGCTACACCAGTCATGGAACAGTACATCGTATATAACAGAGTCGAAGAGATCTTAACAGAAAAAGGAATCAAAGTACATCGTTCTTATGTAGGAAACTACTTTACATCTTTAGAGATGATGGGTGTTACATTAACAGTGATGAAGCTGGATGATGAATTAAAAGAATGCATCGATATGCCAGCAAACTCTGTAGGATTAAAACAGTTCTAATAAGAGTTGAATTCAGAGTGAAACATAGCACCATAATGAGTGCCATATTTGAACTGAAAATCATTTTAGGTAAAAAAGATTGTATGTTAAAATAAACATAGATAAGAAAAGTACAACATTAATTCAAAGAGGTGGAAATTATGTCAAGTTTTAAAAATGCCGATGCAGGAGTTATCGTAGACCAGCTGATCAAGACAATTCAGAAAGAAAGAGATTACTTAAGTGAGATTGATGGTAAGATCGGAGACGGAGATCATGGGATCAACATGAACAAAGGTTTTACGATGTGCGAGAAGAAATTAGAAGGAACTACATATAATTTGTCAGAAGGACTGACAACATTAGGTGAGACACTGTTAGAAGATATCGGTGGATCAATGGGACCTCTGTATGGAATGTTATTTGATGAGATGGCTCAGGCATGTGAAGATGAAGAAGAGATCACAGCAGATGTATTCGCAGAAATGATCACAGCCTCTGTAGAAGGAATTCAGGATATCAGCCCTGCACAGGTAGGAGACAAATCACTGCTAGACACATTGATTCCAGCAAAAGAAGCATTTGTAGAAGCAAAAGAAGCAGGAAAAGACTTTGCAGAATGTTTGGATGCTATGAATGCCGCAGCAGAAAAAGGATGGCAGTCTACAAAAGATCTTGTAGCCAAGATCGGACGAGCAAGCCGCCTTGGAGAACGCTCTCGAGGTGTTCTTGATGCAGGAGCAACCAGCTGTTATTTCATCATCACAACCATTGGAAGCACAGCAAAGAGCCTGTTATAAGAATGATTTATATTGCGAAAGCAATGAACCCTCTATATATTCATACAATTTGTTTAGGAAGAACCTCAAAGTTTCGGAAAGAAGCTTTGAGGTTTTTTCATTTCATAGGAAATTTTCTTGACATTTTTAAAAAAGTTATTGACAAATAAGAAAAAAGTATATAAACTAACTGTATCATATGAAATGGTACAGTTAGTACAGCTAATACAGTATGGCATACAGTACGACAAAAACAATAAGGAGGTACAGATGTGTTTCGAATCAACCCTGCCAGTGGCAAGGCAATTTATGAACAGATCATGGAACAAGTAAAAGAAGCAGCGTGGAAAGGATATCTAAAACCTGGAGATGCTTTGCCGTCCGTTCGTAAATTAGCATTAAGTCTCAGTGTAACACCCAACACCGTAGCGAAAGCATATCAGTTGTTGGAGAAAGAGAAAGTAATTATAACAATACGAGGAAAGGGAGCATTTTTGGCAGAGAATGCTTCACAAGAGGTAGACAAAGGAAAGATGCAGGAGATCAAGACAAGTTTAAAAGAGATATTAAGTGAGCTTCGTTATGAAGGGTATGATGAAGAGAAGATAGCAAGCCTGATACATGAGATCTATCAGGATCTGGAGGGATAGGATATGAAAGTAATCGAACTAAAGGACGTGAAAAAATCATATGGAAAGAATGAGATTCTTCATGGAATCAGCCTGGATATAGAAGAGGGAAGCATTCATGGACTGGTAGGACGCAATGGATGTGGAAAGACAACACTGATCAAATGTCTAACAGGAATTTATGAACAGGATCAAGGACAGATTCTGGTCTGTAGAGAAGAAATTTTCGAGAATCCAAAAGTAAAAGCACAGGTAGGATATGTTGCGGACAGCAACCAGTATTTTGAAGGGTATCATATCGATGAGATGGTGGAATTTTATAAACAGATCTACCCAACATTCGATGAGAAAGTATTTAGGGACTACAATCAGAGTATCGGATTAGATGTAAGCAAAAGAATCAAAGAATTATCTAAAGGACAGGCAATGTCATTAGCTTCGATGTTGAATCTGTCCATCCATCCAAAAGTGATGATCATGGATGAACCAATGTCAGGACTGGATGTGATCGCACAGAAACAGATCAAAGATTTTATTGTCAATGAAGTCGATATGAATGGGATGAGTGTTCTGATCTCATCACACGATTTAAAGGATTTAGAAAGTTTCTGCGATTCCGCAAGTATGATGAAGGACGGAAAGATCCTTTATCATGGAACAATGGATCAGATGAAAGAACGATTTACAAAATTACAGGTTGTATTTGAAGAATCAAGAAGCGAGATTTTCAAAGAACTTCCGGGAGTGATCACGTATTCTAATCTTGGAAGTGTATACACAGTAATATTAGAAGGGTATGGAGAGCCAATTCATGAGGCATTAAAACAAGCAGGAGCGATTGTAGTAGAGGAAATTCCATTAAGTTTAGAAGAAGTATTCGTCTACAGCAACCGCTAAGAGGAGGAACTTGGAGATGAAATTTTTTAGAAAATATGCTCTGGTACTTCCACCAGCAGCATTGTTATATGGGATTTTCGTATGGAATATGAAATATCCAGGGGATGGACAGCTACAGGTGATGATGGATGATCTTGTCAATGGCTGGCTTTTGATCACAGTTTTATTTGCGGCATTATCAGCAGGAATTGTATATCAGTTGCAGCAAAATAAGAAACAGCAATATATTTACAGCCTTCCATGGACAAAGAAAGACATTTACCAAAAGAGTCTTACAAAACTGCATATATCACTTTTGTTCGCAGAGATCATCTATGGAATTTTCTTTGCAATGAAGATTGCAACAATTCCGAATGCGGAATCAATCACGAATGTGATCATATGCACATTATGGAATGCAGTAATGTGTTTTGCATTTTGTGCACTCATACAGATTTCATTGATCGTGACAGCATATATCTGGCAAGGACTTGTCATAGCAGTCGCTACATTTTATGTGATATTGCCGATGATCCTTCAGAATCTGGCATTTTTACTCCAGTTGCTGTTTAAGGTAAGATCTTCTAGATTTGCGATACTCGAGTGGGTTATTTATGGAAGATTCGGCAGAACATTTTTATATCCATTAAATTATCAGCTAGATGCGAATATCTTGGATAGCAATCCAATCTGGAAAGCACAATATGTAAATTCTGCTATTATCTGTATTGCCGTTTTATTTGCAGCAGGAGTCTTTGGTATCTGGTTTGCAAAACGACAGTTTATCAAGCAGGAGCAGGCACAGAACCGAATGTTAACAAGGTTATCAGGGATGCAGAATAAAGTCATTACGACGATAGTGATCACGATCCTGTGTTTTAATGCATTAAGTAATCATGAGATATATGTTTATATATTTAAGTATGACAAGACACTTCGAACCAGAATTTATGGATTGATCGCATGGGGAAAAGAATTTATGTGTTCATCAGATAGTTATAAACTGATCATACAGAAATTAAATGCAGTACATTGGTTTATATATTTGGTAGTGATATTAGTGATCACATATTTTGCTGTATCGATTATTCAGACAATAAGGAGGAAATGTTATGAGAGGGCTTGTTAATCATGAAAAACGAAATCTGCTAGCCATAACATTAGTGTATACCATAGTGATATGTTTCATATTACAATATGTGATCGCAAACGATATTTCAGGAACTGCAGATCAGATCAATAATTTTTATGGAGGCATTTATAATAATTATGGCAATCTGTTTTTAGGAACATTAGATCAATACTATGAAATGTTCATTATCGTTCTTATGATACCGGTTAGTTTTGTAGCGGTAATACAGTATCGGGAAAGCAGTACATCAAAATGTGGAGAATTTTTAATGCAGCTTCCGATCAAAAGAGGTCAGATTTTTCTGACAAGGACGATCACAGGAATGATGACATATACGATTCCATGGCTTTTTCTTTCATTCGGAATGATCATGATGAGAACAAAAGCACAGTCATGGTATGAGATGAATCTATCCGTATGTAAAAACGGAGCAGTACTTCTTGGAAATGATAACATCATACATTTGTGTGCGTATCTTCTATTTATATGGGTATCATTGACACTCATCTATGCCATTGCTATATTTTTTCAGAATATCTGCAAAAGACCATGGATCGCAGGAGCGATCGGAATCGGAGCAATGTTATTTCCAAACTTTATGGATTATATGATGCCAAAAGTATTATCATTCCCAGATACAATATATCATGGCTGGTGGATGGCTGCAATTTTTGAAAATGGACCGATCACAAAACAGTTTATATGGGATAAAGGTGTGAACCAGCTGGTGACGATGGCTTCGTTTGATCATTTTGCACAGATCCTTCTGATTCAGATCGTATTGATCGCAGTATTTTTTGGAGTTGCATTTTATGTATTTCAAAAGTCGGATATGGCAAAGAGGAATAATTTTATGTATTTTCCATGGATGGAGCATCTGTTTGTATGGATCTTCCCATTCTGTGTTTCATTATTCATTGTAGTGACAGGGTTCAAGATTCAGTCATACACAGGCGGCATTCTGGCAGCAGTGATCGCAACGATCATATATTATATAGTAGAAAAGCGTAAGAAAAGGAGGGCAGTATAATGTATTATTCAACTGCAACTGGTTATATTATCATATTATCACCACTGATCCTTCTAGCTTTATTGGCAACGATCGGAATCGTACTTTACCGTCATCCGTCAAAATTACAGAGAAAATGGTATAGCGTATCATTTAAGAAAAGAAAAAGAATTAAACAAATAGCGATTCTTCTTGGATTTTGTATGGCAGCAGGACTACTTATCTATCCTTTGACAAGCAAAAAACAGTTCGTATCAACGATCAGTCTGTCAGCAAATGAAAACAATTTTATCACAGAAGATAAGATCGATCAGATTTCAGAAGACAGAAGAGAAATAAAAAATGAGCAATGGCTGAAAAAATTTTATAAGATGATGAAATCAGACGATGAAAGTTCGACTCTTTTAAATGACATAGGAAGTTATGAAGTATGGAAGACGAGTATCCTGGAAGATAAAACGGGTGAGTATGAGCTGCGTTTAAGAGCAGAAGACACCGTTCTTCGTAGATTTTCAATACAGCAATCGGATGAAGATATTGATTCTGACGTAGATTTCGACAGTTACAATACTGACGGATTTTATGATATCATTCAAAGACCAGACAATACATTCGAAGAAAATTATCAAAAGCTTACAGATTCAGAAAAACAAGAAATTCAGAATCTCAATTGGAATTACAAAGACGGTCTTTTGTATGCAACAAATGAAAATCATAAGAGATGTATCAATGGAACATCCCAGTATTATATGAAAAACTCCAAATTGATCAATACGATGGAAAATTCAGGATACAAAGGAATCAAAAAATGGATGGAACAATGCGAAAAAGATACAGCAGGGATTAAAGTAAAAGTTGGAGATAAAACATACTTGTTCCATAATACAGACAAATGGCATACATTCAAGAAAAATGGATTAACATGTCTGTATAATTACAAACGTTTTATCATTCGATTTGATTTTAACAAAGTGATTGGGTTTAGGAGTAATCTATCTGACCTTCCACAAAGTGGCAGAGAAATGTGGACAGCTATATCGGATCATAGTGGATCAGCTGCGAATGAAGTTATTCTTCGTTCTTATAATGATGAAGAATTATATGCAAGGAAAAATGTTCAGATCTTTTTGCAAGATCACAAGATCAAACAGATGTTGATCTACTGGGATGAAACAGAGGCATTCAAAGGATTCACAAAAGAAGAAAAGATATTCTTAAAAGGCTGTTTCGAAAAAATGGGTATCTCATCCAAGGATGCACAAGAATGGTTAAATACATTTATGATCAAGAAAACGCCACAGAGCGGTAAGTTAGGAAGCTGGACATACAGCAAAGGAAATAGTAAAAATCAGGTAATATCATTGATCAATCATAATGAAAATAATAATTATGTAAATTTTTACAAAAAAAGTAAAGGAAATAATTGACAAATATAAAATGATATGGTAAATTATGGGTAGAAAGTGCTTACAGCACAAACTCCCCTTAATAAACAGTTCGAGAACTACGGTTTTCCTGCGATTGTTCATCGCCCATACCCCATAGAATCTCGAAAGAATTGTATTTTAGATTATCATCATCAACAATCATTTTATATTTATCTGCAATCCTCTATCTAAGTTGTGATGTGAGCACTTTCGATTTTTAAAATATGAAAATAAGGATTCCTATGATTCTATGATATAGAAACATAAGAATCCTTTTCATTATTTTTAACAAATCACAATGACAAATCAAAAATAATATGATATGATATTATTTTGAATGGGATAATATAAGAAAGTAGTAGAAATTCACATATAGGAGGAAGAAACATGCCAGTAAAGTATGTATTTGTTACAGGAGGAGTTGTATCTGGATTAGGTAAAGGAATCACAGCAGCTTCTCTGGGACGATTACTAAAAGCCAGAGGCTATCATGTCACAAGCCAGAAGTTTGATCCGTATATCAACATTGACCCAGGAACAATGAACCCAATCCAGCACGGAGAAGTTTTCGTAACAGATGACGGAGCAGAGACTGACTTAGACCTTGGACATTATGAAAGATTTATCGATGAAGGACTGAATAAGAAATCAAACGTTACAACAGGTAAAGTATATTGGAGTATCTTATCCAAAGAACGTCGTGGAGATTATGGTGGTAACACAGTACAGGTAATCCCACACGTAACAAACGAGATCAAGAGCCGTTTTTACAGAAGTGAAGATCCAAGCGATCAGGAAGTAGCGATCATTGAAATCGGAGGAACTGTAGGAGATATCGAAAGTCAGCCATTCTTAGAGGCATTAAGACAGTTCCAGCATGAAGTGGGACATGAAAACTGTATTTTAATTCATGTAACATTAATTCCATACTTAAAGAGTTCAGGAGAATTAAAGACAAAACCAACACAGGCAAGTGTCAAAGACTTACAGGGAATGGGAATCCAGCCAGATATCCTTGTATGCCGTTCAGACTATCCATTAGATGATGGAATCAAGAGAAAGATCGCGCAGTTCTGTAACGTTGAACGTTCAAGAGTTATTCAGAACTTAGATGCAGAAGTATTATACGAAGTACCTTTGATGATGGAGAAAGAACATCTAGCACATGAAGTATGTGAATGTCTGAACATGCCATGCCCAGATCCAGATCTTGATGACTGGAAGAAGATGATCAATGCATGGAAACATCCAGAACATAAAGTAGAGATCGCATTAGTTGGTAAATATGTATCTTTACACGATGCTTACATCAGTGTCGTAGAATCCTTAGAGCATGCTGGAGTCGCAAATTCAGCAGATGTGAAGATCCGCTGGGTAGATTCAGAGAGAATCAGCTCTTACAATGTCGATGAGATGTTAGGTGGAGTTCATGGAATCTTAGTTCCAGGTGGATTCGGAGATCGTGGAATTGAAGGAATGATCTGTGCGATCAAATACGCAAGAGAAAACAAGATCCCATATCTTGGACTATGCTTAGGAATGCAGCTTACATTAGTAGAATTCGGAAGACATGTCTTAGGATTCTCTGATGCACACAGTCAGGAATTTAATCCAGACACAACACATCCGATGGTTCATATCATGGCAGATCAGGATGGAGTCACAGATCTTGGTGGAACATTACGTTTAGGATCTTACCCATGTGTATTAACAGAAGGATCCAAAGCATATGAATTATATGGAGAGAAAGAGATTCACGAAAGACATCGTCATAGATATGAAGTAAATAACGAATATCGTGATATCCTTCAGGAGAATGGAATGATGTTATCCGGATGCTCACCAGACGGAAGAATCGTAGAGATGGTAGAGATTCCAGAACATCCATGGTTTGTGGCAACACAGGCACATCCTGAGTTTAAATCAAGACCTAACAAAGCACATCCATTATTTAAAGGATTTGTAGAAGCAGCCTTAGAACATCAAGGTAAATAACACAAAAAGTTAATATAACATCATCAAAAAGATTCTGAGATAGATTGATATTTCAGAATCTTTTTTTACATATTATTTACGATTCAATGCAATTAGAATTTACATATATATGATAGAATCCTTTAAGAGTCAGAAAGATATGAAAAGACAAAGGTATCAGGAGGTATATATGAGATCTAATTGGAGAAAACAAATGATGATCAGTGCATTAGCATTGACACTTTCTGCAACAAATGTAGCACCAGTATTTGCAAGTGCCGCTCCAGATGGCAAGACAAATGCAGCAGACATTGCACAGACAATGGGAACAACGGCACAGTGGAATCGTTGGGAGAAAGAATGGGAAACTTTAAAAAATGACTGGACACAAATTTCATTGTCACCAGGAAGCAATGCAACGGAGTTGAATTTTGCATGGTATACACCAAAGCAGACAAATGATGATCATTCAAATGCAAATGTTCCAAAACTGATCATTGGTGAAGGACATAATATGAAAAATGCCAAGGTGTACGAGGCAGAACAAACAGCAGTAAAAGATGAACAGGATAACAATGGGGAAACTTATAATTCTAATAAAGTAACAGCAACAGGATTAAAAGAAAACAAAACATATTATTATAGTTACGACAATGGAAATGGGTATACAAAGCCAGCTGAATACACGACAAAATCTACAAACAATTTCTCATTTGCATTTGTAGGTGACCCACAGATCGGATCTTCAAATGAATTAAAGGGAAAAGATACGAAAGAATTTTACGATGCACAGTCAAATGCAGTAAAGAGTGATGCATTTAACTGGTCTTCTACGTTAAACGCAGCATTAGAAAAGACAGATGATCAGTTAAGTTTTGTTGTATCCGCAGGTGACCAGATTCAGACAACAAAGAAAAAGTTACCAAACAAAGATGTATCAAAAAGTGAAATTGAGTATACAGGATATTTAAGTCCAGAAGCATTAAAATCACTTCCAGTGGCAACGACAGTAGGTAACCATGATGCAGATAATGCAAACTATACATACCATTTTAACAGAACAAATGCAAGTGAACTTGGAAGTAATAAGGTAGTCGGTGGAGATTATTATTTCAAATATGGAAATGCATTATTTATCATGTTAAATACACAGGATACAAATGTAGCAGAACATAAACAGTTTATTGAGCAGACAGTTGCAGCGAATAAAGACTGCAAATGGAGAATCGTAACACTGCATCAGGATATTTATGGATCAGCAGAACATTCTAATGAGCCAGAGATCACAAATTTAAGATATCAGTTAACACCGATTTTCGAACAAAATGATATTGATGCTGTATTAACAGGTCATGATCATGCTTATTCAAGATCTAAAATGTTATTAGGTGGAACAAAAGCGAATGATTATACAGATGATGAATTTGATGCAGAATTAGAGAAAGATATGGATGCGGGTGAAAATCCAACGACAAAAACAGTGGCACCAGGAAATATTAAAAATGACAGCACAGATGAAAAAGATCAGAAATACTTAACATATCTTAAAAGTATCATGGATGAAAAAGCAATTGAGACCGTCAAAAAACAGGGAAGCTCTGTAATCAATCCAGAAGGTGTCCTTTATATGACAGCAGGTTCTTCTTCAGGAAGTAAATATTATGATCTGGTACCAAGACAGCAGACATATATTGCACACCGTTGGCAGGAAGATGTCCCAACATATTCAGTTGTTGATGTAACAGAAAATAGTTTAACGATCAATACATATCGTACAGATAATGATGAAAAGATTGATGAAACATTTTCTATCACAAAGAGCAAAGGGGATACGACATCACTTAATGCAGAAATTAAAGCATCTGAAAGCATTGTAAAGCAAAAAGATGCATATACAACGGAAAGCTATAGAGTCTTTGAACAGGCACTTACAGGAGCCAAAGAAGTTGCAGCAGACAAAAAAGCAACAAAAGATGAAGTTGAAAATGCATTAAAAGTTCTGACAAATGCAAAAGCAGGATTAGAAAAGAAAGCAACAACAAAACCAGCAACAGTAAAGAAACCAACAGCAGAGAAGAAAGTTGTAGTAGCAAAAGCATCTGCAAAATTAAAAGCTGGCAAAAAGAAAGTAACAGTTAAGATCAAAAAAGCATCTGTATCTGGATATCAGATTAAATATGCATCAAACAAGAACTTTAAAAAAGCAAAGACAAGAAATACAAGAAAAACAATTTATACGATCAAGTCATTAAGATCAAAGAAAAAATGTTATGTAAAGGTTCGTGCATACAAAGTAGTTAAAGGTAAGAAAATCTACGGTTCTTACAGCAAAGTTCTGAAAGTGACTGTGAAATAACAATGAAACAAAAACAGATGAAAGGAGTGTGTCTGCTGATCGCAGGCATTCTCTTTCTTCTGCTGTTTTTTTCTTTTTCTGGAATTGAGAAGACAAAACTTCTAGATACAGATGGAAGAAATTTTGAAAAAGCAGAAGTAACAAACGTGATCTCTGGAAACTTATCAAATAGTGGAAGTGGAAAACAAACCGTAGAATTAAAACTTCTCTCAGGGGATCATAAAGGAAAAATAATACAGGCAACAAGCTCTCAAAGTTATTTATTTGGTGCAAAATGTAAAAAAGGAATGAAAGTCATAGCGATCATTAATGAATCGAAAGGAGAGTTGCTGGCGTCTGTATATAGTGTAAACAGAGGACCTATGGTATGGCTGATGGCAGCAGTGTTTGTAGCAATCGTGGTTGCAGTCGGTGGAAGAAAAGGAATTTCATCAATATTAAGCTTGGTATTTACAATGCTTTGTATCTTTTTTATTTTTCTTCCGATGATCTACAAAGGAATATCCCCGATACTGGCGGCTGTATTAGTGGTCGCATTTACAACAGTTGTGACGATGTGTATGGTTGATGGAATTACGAAGAAATCAGTAGCCGCGATGCTTGGAACGATCATAGGTGTGGTATTTTCTGGAGCATTTGCATTGATCTTTGGACAAGTGACATCGATCACCGGATATAATGTGTCTGATATAGAGAATTTGGTCTATGTCGGAGAAATGACAGACATAAAAATTGGTGAATTGTTATTTGCAGGAATCTTGATCGCATCATTAGGTGCAGTCATGGACGTTGGAATGTCAATCGCCTCTACACTCAATGAATTAAAAGAACAAAATCCACAGATGATGTTAAAAGAACTGTTTCAATCAGGAATGAATGTCGGAAGAGATATGATGGGAACAATGACCAATACACTGATTCTTGCATTTACGGGTGGATCAATCAACACATTAGTATTTATCTTTGCATACAATTACGAATATCAACAGGTGATCAATATGTATTCCGTAGGGATTGAAATCATGCAGGGATTATCATCAAGTCTCGGAGTTATCATGGCAGTTCCAGTGACCTCCTGGATCGCAGCATTTTTATATAGTAAAAATCAAAAATAAAGAAAAGACTCCATAACAATTCAGATCTTTATGAATTCGCAGACAGAAGTTTGAGAATATGTTATAATGAAAAAAATTAATTAAATTTAACAAGACATAAATATTTGACTAAGTTTAGGGGGCGAAGGTTATGAAAGTTAAAGGAGTCAGACTTTATGGAGTCAAAGATATACGTCTGGAAGAATTTGAGATCCCTGAGATAGCTAAAGATGAGATTCTCTTGAAGATAGAATGTAACGGAATTGCAGTGTCAACTTTAAAAGAGATCACATTGGCACAGAGACATTTAAGAGTACCAAAGAATATTAAAAAGAATCCTGTACTGATCGGACATGAATTTTCTGGAACGATAGCAAAAGTCGGAACAAGATGGAAAGAGGATTATCAGGAAGGAAAACAATTTGTATTAGTACCAGAGATTCCTCACCAGATCGAATCACCAGGATATTCTTACCCTTATTTTGGAGGTGCAGCAACATACTGTATCATACCAGCAGATGTAATTGAGAAAGGATGTTTGTTGCAATATGAAGCAGATTCATTCTATGAACTTGCACAGGCTCAGGCTTTATATAGTATAGTGGGAAGTTTTCATTCAAACTATCACAGTAAAGAGGGAACCCACGATCATATATCTGGAATTAAAGAAGGTGGGAATACCATCATCCTTGGAGGAGCCGGTCCCATGGGACTAATGGCAATCCGTTATGTCCTTGGAATGAAGAAAAAGCCAAGAAGACTCGTGATCACAGATACGAATCAAGAGCGTTTGGAAAAAGTAAGGAAAATGATACCGATGCAGGAAGGAACCAGGCATGGAATAGAGCTTTATTATATCAATCCATCGATTTTTACAGATTCCGTTCCAGTGTTACTGGCAATAACCAATGAAAAAGGATACGATGATGTGTTTGTCTATGCACCACCCAAATGTGTAGCTGAAATAGGGAATCGTATTATGGCAATGGATGGCTGCATGAATATTTATGCATCAACAGCAGATAAAAATTATCGTGCTGGAATGAATATATACGGAAGCCATTATTTAAAAACTAAACTGATCGGTTCATCTGGAGGACTTCGTTCAGACCTGATCGAAGCTTTAGACCTGATCACAACAGGCAAGATCAATCCAGCAGTTGGAATCACACACATTGGAGGAATCAATGCGATTGTCGATACAACATTATATTTAAATAAGATACCAGGATCAAAGAAGATTACATACCCACAGATCAACCTGCCATTGACAGCAATAGAGGACTTTGGGAAATTAGCTGAGAAAGATCCAGTCTTTGGAGAATTAGATGAATCCTGTAAACGACATGGTGGATTGTGGAATCCAGAAGCAGAGAAGATACTGCTTGATCATTTTAAAAAATTTTAATTTGTAAGTTGGCCAACTGTAGATTTTGAGTATATGATAAAAAATAAATAAACGATTGGAAGAGCAGCTAGAGAATTTTGCTCACGTTTTTTACAGATCGCTGATCCGCCGGCTTTCCTTGCGAACTCGCCTTCGAGGGTATTCAAAACAGAAACTTTTTGAGGCTCAGACAACGCACCAAGCCGGCTGCGAATCCGTAAAAAACGTGGCAAAATTCTAATGCTGCTCTTCCGATCGTTTATTTATTTTTTATCATATACCAGAAGTCTAGAGTGTGGACAATTACAAGATTGGAAAACTTAAGTGGTGTGTATGTTAAACGTTATTGGTTTTCAATTTTTGTAGTGGTAGACAGATGTTTATTATATTCTAAAACATCTCGTCAAATCGGTGCTGTAGAAGCCCTTTTACCTTCTGTTAATAAACACAAAAATCATTAACCAATACCATATAACATACACACTGTATAGTGGTTTGAATCACGTAAATTATTTGAATATTATAAAAAGAGATCATGTGTCAGCAACCGTACGGACACGTCTGCACTTAGCGAGTGGATGGTCATTAGACCATTCAGGAGCTTAGTACAGCTACGTGGGAGTCCGAACGCGAGTGGGTTGCAGGCACATGATCTCTTTTTATAATATTCCACCAATAATTTCCGTTATTCAAATCACAATTTCATTGCACGTATAGAGTTTATTACGCATAGCATTGCAACTCCGCTATCTGCGAACACAGCCATCCACATATTTGCGAATCCAAGCAGTCCAAGGATCATTACTAATGCCTTGATCGCCAATGCAAATACAACATTCTGCCAAGCGATCTTACAAGCTTTTTTGCCGATAGAGATTGCCTGTGGAATTGCTTCAACGTTTGAGGTCATGAATACAACATCTGCTGCCTCGATTGCAGCATCAGCACCGCTTCCCATGGCAGCACCGCAATCAGCACCAGCTAATACAGGGGCATCGTTGATACCGTCACCAACAAACATAACAGCTCCATGTTTGCTTCTCTGTTCCTGAAGTTTGGCAAGTTTTTCATCAGGAAGAAGTCTTGAGTAAACTTCGTCAATTCCAGTTTCTTTTGCAATCGCATTTGCAGTTGTTTCGGAATCTCCAGTTAACATAACCGTGTGAAGATTCTGTGCTTTTAAGGAAGCAATGGCGGATTTCGCATCGTCTTTTAATGTATCTGCAATAACGATTGCACCAATTAACACACCATCTTTTGCAAGAAAAACTTCAGTTCCATAAGAAGTTGTTTCTGGATAGTCTCCAGTTACATGATACTGAGCCATCAATTTTTTATTGCCAGCTAAGATTTCTGAGTTATCAATTGTGATAACAGAACCATGTCCAGCGATTTCTTTTGCGTTTTCAGGTGTTTTATAAGTTACATTTTCATCTTTGGCAGCTTCCATGATACTCTTTCCGATTGGATGAGTAGAAGATTCTTCGCAGGAAGCAGCAAGTGATAATATTTCATGTCTGGTTGCATTTCCGAGAGGGATCACATCATGAACTTTGAAGTTTCCTTTTGTGATCGTTCCAGTCTTATCCATGACAACAGAAGTAATATCTTTTAATGTTTCAAGTGCAGCCCCGCCTTTAAATAAGATACCAATCTTAGATCCAGCTCCGATTCCAGAGAAGAATGCAAGAGGTACACTTAATACAAGGGCACAAGGACAGCTGATTACAAGGAAAGTTAAAGCTGTGTATATCCAGTGTGTCCAGTTTCCTGTCACTAAAGAAGGAATGATCGCAGTTGCAAGGGCAAGAAGTACGACAAATGGAGTATATACACGAGAAAAACGTGTGATAAAACGATCCATCTTTGGTTTGCTTGCGGCTGCATTTTCTACGGAATCCATGATTCTTGTGACCATAGATTCTTCCAGTACTTTTTCTACCTTGATCTTAATAACACCAGAAGTATTTAAACATCCAGAAGTTACATCTGTTCCGACAGAGGCAGAAACAGGAATGGGTTCTCCGGTAACAGGAGAAGTATCGATCATCGTTTCCCCATCTGTGATGATACCATCTAATGGAATACGGTCACCAGGACGTACTAATAAGATATCTCCGATTTCAGCTTCTTCGGCATCAATTACAGTGACATCTCCATGATCATCAACAAGGTTGACAACTTCAGGTCGCATATCAATGACATCCATGATCTGGGAACGGCTTCGTTCCACAGCTTTTTCTTCAAATAATTCACCAATACGATAAAACATCATAACACCGACCGCTTCCGCAAATTCTCCGACGCCGAAAGCACCGATCGTTGCGATACTCATTAAGAAGTTTTCATCAAAAACCTGACCTTTAGAGATGTTTTTAAGAGCGGTCCATACGATCTTAATTCCTAAGATTAAATATGCAAGGATAAAACATACCATACTGTATACAGGCTTGGAAGATTCCAATGCTTTTCCGGCAATAAATAAAACGATACCAGCACCAAGTTCCCAGAATTCTCTGTTATCTTCAGAATTCTCTTTGGCTTTTTTCGCTTCTTTTTGTGCACGGACAGTATTTTCACGGACAACTACTTTGACATCTGGTTCGATGGAAGTACAAATATCTTGAATCTGAGGCAATAATGTTTTGGCATCATCAGACCATACACGTAACTGCTTTGTTGCAAATGTCAGATTGACGGCTTCAACACCGGGAAGATGAGAAATCTGTTCTTCCATTTTACCTGCACAATGAGCACAGCCTAATTTCTCGACAATAAATACGGTTGCATGACCATTTCCTTCACGATTTGCAGCAGCTGCAATTGATTCATCATCGTCATCGTCACAGCAGCCACAATCGCAGTGTTCATCATGATGGTGATGATGTTTGTGGTGTTCATGTTCTTCGTGATCGTGTTCACACCCGCAGTCGCAGTGTTCATCATGATGGTGATGATGTTCGAGGTGCTCATGTTCATTATGGTTGTGATCACATCCACAGTCACAGTGTTCATCGTGATGGTGATGATGTTCATGACTTTCATGAGAATCTTCTTCCACATGTTTTTTCCGTTTAGATGATTTTTTCGTAACTTCCGTCACAATAACATCCGGTTCAATATCCGTACAAATTTTTTGAATCTCAGGAAGCAGATCTTCACGAGAAGTTTCAACATACATTTTTTTCATAGGAAATGAAAGATTTACACTTTCAACATCAGGAAGTTTCCCGATTTTTTCTTCCATTTTACCTGCACAATGAGCACAGCCAAGATTCTCAAACTCATAAGTCTTCTTCATAAATACCCCTCCTTTCAAATACAGTCTTTAACAGATCAGATACAAGCTCTCCGTCAGCAGTGTCTGCGATCGTATAATGAACTTCTTTCCCAATTCGTCTGCTTGTGATCACACCTAATTGCTTCAAAGAGCGAAGATGATGAGACACTGCTGGTGGGCTCATCTCAATCGCTTCTGCGATATTTCTAACACAGACTTCACGGTGGTATAAAAGATACAAAATACGAAGTCTGGTACTGTCACTTAACAGACCAAATAAACTGGCAGTTTCAATGGCAAATTCTTCTGGTGGAAGAACATGTTTTAATTCTGTAACATCACATCCATGACCATGAATATCCATGGAAGCAATGTTATATTTCTCCGTTTTATCCATAGAAATCTCCTTTTTATAAGATTAAATGATTGCTTAATTGTTTATGTTTTAAATATAATACTTTTAAATATTGATGTCAACAGAAATGAGAAAAATAGTCAATAGAAGTATTGTTTGGTGTAATATTGGAACTATACATAATAGTTTTTCCTAACTAGAAATTAAAAAAATATAGGATAATCAAAAAAAATATGATATACTAAAAACTACTTATACGAATTTATCAGATTAAAAGATCACATTTCGATAAAAGCAAAGATAAACAAAAACAGAAAAGGAAGTGTATCATGGAAGAGTTAAAGAACATCAAAGTAGCCCTCCTTGGTTCTGGAACTGTCGGAACAGGAGTATACAAACTGATCGAACGCCAGAGAGAAGAATTACCTCACAAAGTTGGTGCAGGTCTGACTGTCAGCAAAGTTCTAGTTAGAGACAAGAACAAGAAGAGAGAAGGAATTGACCCTTCTGTATTAACTGACCAGTGGGAAGATATTATCACAGATGATGAGATTCAGATCGTAGTGGAAGTTATGGGTGGAATTGAACCCGCCCGTACTTATATTACAGAAGCTCTTCAGGCAGGTAAGAATGTTGTCACAGCGAACAAAGACTTAATGGCAGTGCATGGTGGTGAATTATTAGATATCGCTTCCCATAATGGATGTGACTTATTATTTGAAGCATCTGTTGCAGGTGGAATTCCAATTATCCGTCCATTAAAACAGTGTCTGGCAGGAAACTATATTTCAGAAGCAATGGGTATTGTCAATGGAACAACAAACTTCATTCTGACAAAGATGACACACGAAGGAATGGAATTTGATGAAGCTTTGGCACTCGCAACAGAATTAGGATATGCAGAAGCAGATCCAACAGCTGATATCGAAGGATATGATGCAGGACGTAAGATGGCGATCATGGCATCCATTGCGTTTAACTCTAGAGTCACATTTGATGATGTATACACAGAAGGAATCACAAATATCACAGCAAAAGATATCAAATATGCAGAAGCAATGGGATGTACGATCAAATTGTTAGGGGTAGCAAAGAACACAGAATCTGGAATTGAAGTACGTGTTCATCCAATGCTGATTCCAAGTGATCATCCATTGGCAACTGTCAATGATTCATTTAACGCAGTTTTTGTACATGGAGATGCAGTTGACGATGCAATGTTCTATGGAAGAGGAGCAGGAGAATTCCCAACAGCAAGTGCAGTTATGGGAGATATCATTGATGTCGCACGTAATATTCAGTTCTATTGCACAGGAAGAATCCATTGTACATGCTACAAAGACCTTCCAATCAAGAAGATCACAGAGATTGAAAGCAAATATTTCATGAGATTGTTAGTTGATGACAAACCAGGAGTTCTTGCTCGAATCGCAGATACATTAGGAAAGAATGAAGTAAGTATCGCACAGGTGATTCAGAAGAACAAGGTTAATGATATGGCAGAATTAGTTGTTATCACGGATCTTGTACTGGAGCAGAACTTTGCAGATGCTTTGGTTGAGATTAAGGGAATGGAACATACTCGTGAGATTTCTACAGTGATCAGAGTATATTAATTTGTACGACGGTAATGTATCGAGTATTCATAAAAACATAAATACCTGAAGACATTCTTGGTTACAATTTAGGATTCTCAAGACAGAGATGGTATGTTATATGGTATTAGTTTTTGATATAGGAATTAATAAACAGAAGCTTAAAAAAAGGACAACCCTATAGTAGTAAATTTTAATTCCATGTGATAGAATTAAGTAAAATAAAAACAACAAAAGGAAATCATTACATGGAAAAGGCGAGGGACGAGATGATTAAGATGAGCAGGGATGAAAGTGAAAGATAATCTTCTGTTAGCGAATACAAAAATGATTAGCCAATACCGTTAAATATACACACAGT
>JABLTN010035074.1_pt1 | contig 29694 bp, 21 predicted proteins | sample 7160141 | NCBI WGS metagenome assembly JABLTN01 (sample SAMN14651226, study PRJNA627086) | human gut metagenome | isolation source: feces | host: Homo sapiens | reverse complement strand
GGCTGAATACTTACAGGGTTCATTCACTAAGTTAAAAGGCTTAAAGGTAAACATGGTTGCAACTGTTAAGAAAGACAGAATCTACAACAGAGAAGAACATGGTACTTACGAGATTGCATGTACTCGTTGGGGTCCAGACTATGCTGATCCAACAACTTACTTAAACTTATTCTTGACTGGTAACTCAAATAACTTTGGTAAGTACAGCAATGCAAAGGTTGATTCATTAATGAAACAGGTTCAGACTGAATCAGACGTAAATAAACGTTGGGACTTAATGACTCAGGTAGAAAAGACTGCACTTGATGATTTAGCTTATATTCCAGTATTCGAAAAGGGTGCTGCAGCATTAAAGGCTAAGAATGTAAAAGGACTTGTTCATTCAGCAGTTGGTGTTCCTTATACATTCAAATACGTAACTATTAAATAAGAATAAACAGAACATAGTGAGAATAAACACATTATAGCTCTTGCTATAATGTGTTCTTCTTTTTCAAATGAAAGGTGTGATATTTATATGGACAAATCCATGATTAGGTATATCTTAAAGAGATTGTTGATTTCAGCAATTACTCTATTTGTTATACTTACAGTTCTGTTCATTATGACTCGTTGTATGCCAGGTTCTCCATTCAACTCAGAAAAGTTGAGTCCAGAACAGCAGAAAGTCATTATGGCAAAATATGGTCTTGATAAGCCAGTTCTTGTACAGTATGGTACATACTTAAAGAATATGTTATCAGGCGACTTCGGTGTTTCTTACGTTTTATACAAAGATCAGAATGTTTCTGAATTAGTATTTGACGCAGCTAAGATCTCATTTGCTTATGGTATTGCTGCATGTATCTTAGGTACATTAGTAGGTATGTTACTTGGTATCGTTGCTGCATTAAACAAGAACACTATTTGGGATACAATCGCAACTATTATTTCTATCTTAGGTGTATCTATCCCATCATTCGTATTCGCATTATTACTTGTTATCTTGTTCAGTAATGATCTTCGCATCTTACCAACAATGTATGATGATATGAATCCGATCTTCTCATCTATATTGCCAGTTATCGCTTTATCTATGAGCGTTATTGCCAACGTAGCACGTTTCACTCGTACAGAAATGATTTCTGTATTAAATAGTGAATATATGACTCTAGCAATGGCTAAAGGTTTAGATCGTAAGACATTAATCTTCAAGCATGCATTACGTAATGCCTTAATTCCAGTAATCACTATCTTAGGTCCAATCCTAGTTAACTTGATGACTGGTACAATGGTAGTAGAACAGATCTGTTCTGTACCAGGTTTAGGTAAGCTATTAATTAACAGTATTCGTGCCAATGACTACAACATCATCGTTGCATGTTCATTCTTATATGCATTCATGTATATCGTTATGATGTTAGTAATCGATGTATCTTATGGTATTATCGATCCACGTATCCGTTTAGGAAAGGGGGACAACTAAGATGGATGACAAGAAGTATGAATTTTTGCCAGATGATTTTGAGTTTATCGGTGATAAACAGAATATCAACATTGATGAAGTTGCTCCTGCAAGACCTGCTTGGAAAGACGTTGTTTACCGTTTTACTCAGAACAAAGGTGCAATCTTTGGTTTAGCTTGTATTATTATCATTGCTTTACTTGCTATCTTTGTACCAATGATTTCTCATTGGAAATATGATGCAATTGATACAAGTATTGCGAATGTTCTTCCAAATGGTACTCATTTCTTCGGTACTGATAAATATGGCCGTGACTTGTTCGTAAGAACATGGCAGGGTACTCGTATTTCATTAATTATCGCATTAGTTGCAGTAGTTATTGATATCGTAGTTGGTATGACTTATGGTTTAATTTCTGGTTACTTTGGTGGTTTAGTTGACTCTGTCCTTCAGAGAATTCAGGAAATCATCAACTCTATCCCAACACTCGTAGTATTAACTATTCTTTTAACAGTATTAAAGCCTTCTTTATATACCGTTATTCTTGCATTAATCTTCACTGAATGGATTCCTATGTCTCGTATCACAAGAGCACAGGTATTAAAGATCAAGGAAGATGAATTCATTCTTGCTTCTAGAACATTAGGTGCAAGCAATATCTTTATCTTATTCAAGGAAATCTTACCAAACATCTTTGGTCAGTTAATCATCATGTCTATGATGACTATCCCAAACGCAATCTTCTATGAAGCATATCTAGCATTCGTTGGTTTAGGTTTAACTGTTCCTCAGGCTTCACTTGGTACTTTGATCAACTCAGGTTTCGAAGTATTCACAGTATATCCAACTCAGATGACTATCCCAGCTATTATCCTTGCAGTATTAATGTTAGGATTCAACTTATTAGGTGATGGTTTAAGAGATGCACTTGATCCTACTATGAAGGAGATGTAATTATGGCTGACAGAGAAAGAATTTTAAAAATCAGAGACTTAAATATCTCCTTTAAGATTGAAGGTAAGAAAGTGAATGCCATCCGTGGTGTTAACTTAGACCTTTATAAGGGAGAAACAATTGCGATTGTAGGTGAATCTGGTTCAGGTAAATCAGTTACTACAAAAGCTATCATGGGTATCTTAGCTAAGAATGGTAGTATTGAAAGTGGTTCAATCGACTATACTTGGCATGATCCAGATACTGATGAAAAACATACAGTAGATATCACTAAGATGACAGAAAAGGAAATCCAGAAGGAAATTCGTGGTCGTAAGATTGCGATGGTCTTCCAGGATCCAATGACTTCTCTAGATCCAACAATGACAATTGGTAAACAGATCATGGAACCAATGATGTATCATTATGGAACATCTAAAGAAGAAGCATATAAAAAGGCTGTAGAACTTCTTGAAGAAGTAGGAATCACTAACGCAGAAAAACGTATGAAGAATTATCCTCATCAGTTATCTGGTGGTATGAGACAGCGTGTTGTTATCGCAATCGCTTTATCATGTGATCCATATGTATTAATCTGTGACGAACCTACAACAGCCCTAGATGTAACTATCCAGGCTAAGATCCTTGAATTAATTCAGGACTTACAGAAGAAAAAAGGTATTTCAGTTATTTATATCACACATGACTTAGGTGTAGTTGCTAAGGTAGCTGACTTCGTAAACGTTATGTATGCAGGTAAGATTGTAGAAACAGGTTCTATTGAAGATATCTTCTACAGACCTTTACATCCATATACTTGGGGTCTTTTATCAGCAATGCCTGATTTAAATACTGATGATCCAGAATTATATACAATTCCTGGTTCACCACCAAACGTTACAAAAGAAATCAAAGGTGATGCATTCGCACCACGTAATAAATATGCATTAAATATCGATAAGAGAATTGAACCACCTATGTTCAAAGTAGAAGGTTCTACAACTCATAAGGTAGCCAGCTGGTTAATGCATCCAAATGCGCCAAAGGTAGAAATGCCTGAAGCATTAAGAAAGAGAATCGATAACATGATGAAAGAAGGTGTACCAAGTAATGGACAAGAATAGTCAGACTCCAATTCTTGAAGTCAAGAATTTAAAACAGTATTTCTATCCAACTAGAAAGTTTACTGTAAAAGCCGTTGATGGTATTTCATTCAAAATCATGCCAGGTGAAACATATGGTTTAGTAGGTGAATCTGGTTCAGGTAAATCTACTACTGGTCGTGCCATTATTAGATTATATGATCCAACTGATGGTCAGATCATCTTCGAAGGTGAAGATATCACTGGTAAGATGTCTAAGAAAGCTCTTAAGACATTACGTACTAAGATGGCTATGATTTTCCAGGATCCAATGGCTTGTTTAAACCCCCGTAAGAAGGTTATTGATATTATTGCTCAGGGTCTTGATATTCATCATGATTATAAAGATGAAAAAGAAAGAGAAGAAAAGGTTTATAAGATTCTTGAAATGGTAGGTTTATCAAAAGAACATGCGAACCGTTTCCCACACCAGTTCTCTGGTGGGCAGAGACAGCGTATTGGTATCGCAAGAGCCTTAATTATGAACCCTGATCTAATCATTGCCGATGAAGCAATCTCAGCCCTAGACGTATCTATTCAGGCACAGGTTGTAAACCTAATGAAGAAGATGCAGAAAGAAACAGGGGCTGCTTACTTATTCATCGCTCATGACTTATCAATGGTTAAATACATCTCTGATAGAATTGGTGTATTACATTTAGGTCACTTAGTAGAAACAGGAACTGCAGATGAAATCTTTAGTAATCCTCTCCATCCATATACAAGATCATTATTATCTGCCATCCCTCATTCTAACCCAAGAGTAGAAAAGGTAAGAAAATCATTCTCTTATGATTATGAAACAAGCGGTCTTGATTATGCAGCTGGTACTCAGCATCAGATTACTGAAACACACTTTGTATTAGGTACTGATGAAGATGTTGTACAGTTCAAGAAAGACGCAGCAAACTTCAAATTATAACATCAAAAGACTATGACACTTATGTGTGATAGTCTTTTTTTAGGCTCTAAAAATGTAAACCACTACACTTATTCGTTGTAAAAAGTGTAGCGATAACACATTTTTTCGCTGTAAAAAGTGTAGAGGTAACACACTTATTCACTGTAAAAAGTGTAGTTAAAGCACATTTTTTCACTGTAAAAAGTGTATAGTAATTCAATTATTCACTGTAAAAAATGTAGAAAAGTGTTATAATAAAATAGATAAAGGAGGGGTGTTAGTATGTACCGCTTTGCCATAAAAAAATTATTTAGGTGGAAAGAGAAGACAAATCGTAAACCTTTGATTATTAAAGGGGCTAGACAGGTTGGAAAAACCTGGTTAATGAAAGAATTTGGAAAAAAAGCATATAATCAGACTGTCTATATAAATTTTGATTCAAATCCAATTATGTCTGACTTATTCTCTTATGATTTAGATACAAATCGTTTGATAACAGGGATTGAACTTTATAGTGGTAAGAAAATTAATCCAGATAACACACTTCTTATATTTGATGAAATTCAAGAAGTTCCGAGGGCGTTATCTTCTTTAAAATACTTCTGTGAAAATGCACCTGAATATCACATTGTATGTGCAGGTTCACTTTTAGGTATTGCGCTTCATCAAGGAACATCTTTTCCAGTAGGAAAAGTAGATTTTATTGATCTTTATCCTCTTAGTTTTAATGAATTTTTAATGGCCACAGGTAAAGAAAGGTTTGTAGAACTGCTTGATCAACAAGATTATCAAATGATTACAAGTTTTAAGCAGACATATATTGATGCATTGAAGCAGTATTATTTTGTGGGTGGAATGCCGGAAGCTGTACAATGTTTTGCGAATTATAGTGATTACAATGAAGTACGCACTATTCAGAAAAAAATTCTATTAACTTATGATAATGATTTTTCTAAACACGCACCAAATGAAATTGTTCCTAAAATTAGATTACTTTGGGATAATATTCCATCGCAACTTTCTAAGGAAAATAAAAAATTCATATACGGTCTTGTTCGTTCAGGAGCACGCGCTAAAGAATATGAAACAGCTATTATGTGGTTGTCTGATTGTGGATTAATACATCAAATCAGTCGTGTAAATCAAGCACGTATACCTTTAAAGGCATATGCAGATTCAAAGGCTTTTAAAATTTATCTATTAGATGTAGGTCTTTTAGGGTGTATGTCTAATTTAAATCAAAAGACGATTATTGAAGGTAATAGTTTATTCGTGGAATTTAAAGGGGCAATGACTGAACAATATGTATGCCAACAACTAAAGACAATAGAAGATTTAGATGTTTATTATTATACAAACGATAGAGGAAACTGTGAAATAGACTTTGTGATAGATAGAGACAATCAGATTATTCCAATAGAAGTCAAAGCAGAAGAAAATTTAAGGGCGAAGAGTCTTAAAACATATAGTGAAAAGTTTTCTCCTGATATTTGTGTTCGTACTTCCATGTCTGATTATAGAAAAGAAGATTGGCTTATTAATCTACCTCTTTATGCAATAGAAGAAATAAAGGAACTATGAAAAAACGACACAATCAAGTGTCGTTTTAATGTTAATTCATGCTTTTTGTGATTTCTTAGCGACAAGTACTAATACAATCACAGAGTAGCTGAACTGATGTAATCCATTATATAAGATTCAGTGGCATCAAAGTAGCTTGTGAAATCTTAGGTCCTACAAAAGCACTGATATCATAACCAATAAAGAATAAACTAAATTTAGATGCCATACTTGTTTCTTATATTAGAAATTGCAGCATTTCCCTTTACTGTGTTTTCAGATTTCACATCTTTCAAACCATCCAATATTGTTGTTGCTTCATCCATCTTTCTCATAGTTTTTTCATAATAATCGAGATCCATGACAACCAATCTGCCGTATCCATTCTTGGTTACGAATACAGGACCGTTTTCTTCTGTGCAAAGACGTTCTACTTCAACTGTATTTTTCAAATCACGCATTGGAATAATCTTCATACAATCAGCTCCTTTCTTGTGGCTATATTATAATCTATATTTAGCCACGAGGTAAGTGACTATGAATTATTACGATTAAAAAAACGACACATCAAGTGTCGTTTTAATGTTAGTTCATGCTTTTCTGTAACTTATTAGCTACTAGTACTAATACAATTGCAAGTGCTGCAAGAATAGCTGAACCGATATAACCCATTACATAAGATCCAGTGGCATCAAAGAAGCTTGCTGAAATCTTAGGACCTACAAAAGCACCAATACCATAACCAATAAAGATTAAACCATAGTTTCTGTTATAGAACTTAGAACCAAAGATGATCTTAACCATAGGCGCAAATACGACTAGTAATCCACCAAATGAGAATCCTACTAAGGCGATACATAAATGAAAAAAACAATCTAGAGCTAGATGGTGACATCTTCACTCAGATTGTTTCTATGTTGAAAACAGAAGAAGAATGTTTCAACTGGCATAATTTATGGATTCCAATTAAATAGAAGAGTCTTTTTTTGGTTTTACTTTATTATCTATTCTATTTCCATCTTCATCTAATCTATAGAGGTTATTGTATGTGACTTCTATATGTTTCTGATAGAGTCCGATATTAATGATTCTAGAGATAACAGCATAGATCAAAGCAGTAAGTGGTACACCGATAAGTACACCAACAACACCCCATAGATTACCAAATATAGTAATACCTAATAAGACAAATAAACCACCTATGCCTACAGATTTACCTACAATCTTAGGATATACAAAATTACCTTCAAACTGCTGTAAGCAAAGATAAATAATCGCAAAAGCGAACATGCTTTTACTCTGTGCTGCAGCCACTAAGATGAGTCCCACAAAGAAGGTAATAAAATTACCAAACATTGGTACAAAGCTAAATAAGAAAGCCATAATCGCAATTAATTCAGGGAAAGGCATTCCAAATAAACGCATCGCAATATAAACCTCTAACATAAAACATGTTGCTTCTAACATCTGTCCTGTCACAAAACTATTAAAGTAATGATTGGCTTCACTCATGATATCAAAAGCGACACCTGCACGTTTATGACCTAATATATATGCAATAAGTTTTCTACCTTGTTCAAGATGTTTCTCTTTATTTGCAAGAAGATAGAGAGCCATAAAGAATGAAGTGATAGCAGTAATGAATGAACCACCAACATTTGATACAAATTCTGTTGTTTTAAAATGAGGATCACCTAAGAAGGTTCCTGCAGTAGAAAGGATTGTACTTAAATCAATAGAAGCAAACCATTTCTGTACTTCATCAACAGTCACTGCGTAATCAATATTAAATGTTTTACATAAAGAAGTAATATAAACAGATAATCTACTTGCATAATTATCTAAGTTAGAGAATAAGAGTGAAAAGCTTTCTCCAATTCTAGGAATAATAAAAGAGAAGAACATCACTAGTATTAATAGAATACATACAATAGTAATGGTCATTGCCATACCACGTGTACCTTCTAATAAGAATTTTGGGAGTTTTGAATCAGGATTTTTCTTCATCCACTGACCTTTTGCTTTCACAAGGAGCTTTTCTACAAGCTTCATTGGAATATTGATCACAAATGCAATGACTATCGCAATATAGAAGGGTCTTGCAAGCCCTAATGCATTAAGGAAGAAGTCCCATACTGATTCTAAATTAAAAAGAATAAAAGCTAAGACAATACCATATGTAATATATTGGAAAATCTTATCATCTGGAAAATTAAAATTTTTGTTGTCCATAATAATCACCTAAGCAAATAGTACCATAAAACAAGAAAGATTGTTATGGTAAATTTGATGCCTTTGACTAAGAAAAGGTTGAGGAATAGAAGAAATTTGCTATAATGACACACGTGAAAGGAGAATTCAGATGAACACTATTATTATTAATAAGATTATGATGCATATGCTTGATTTTGAACATCGTAAAATATACTTAAGTGAAGATTTTTGTGAATTAAATGATACAACTCAGGAATATTATCATAAAAAAGTAGAAAAAGCTTTATACAGTCCAGCTATTAAAGAACTTGTTGTGCCTTCACTTCATGAATTATTACTTCGTGCTGATAAGATGCTTGAAGATGATGAAGAATTCAAGAAACAGGCAAAAGAAATTAGTGAAAAGTTCTTTGCACTCGGTTCAGTGATTGAAGAAATGCCTAATAGTAATATTCTTTATGTGGACTGCTATCGTGATGGTGTGCATATTATTGCTGCTTTAAAGCTTAATTATAAGTATAATTCTGTATCTCTTGTAGAAGAGGAAAATGTCCGTATTACAAGAAGACAGGTTCTTCCTCAGATTGGTACAGCAGTTGATGAAGCCATTATTATAGATACAGACCACAAGAAACTTTCTCTTATTGAAAAGAAGTATCTCATTGATGGTAAGATGGATACTTATTTAAATAGTCAGTGGATCAAGGGTGAAGAGAAGTTAACTGATCGTCAGAAGATTTCTACTATGAAGAAAGTAGTAAATAAGATTGACGATATTTATCATGTGAATGATAAAGAAGCACTTCCACTTGTGAAGCAGGAAATATTAGAAAGAACACAGATGGGTGAACTCGTTAAACCAATTGAAGTCGTTCGTAAGGTCATGGAAAGAGATTATCAGGCTCAGGAAGAATCAGAAACGATGATGAAAGATCTTGGGATTGGTGAAGATGATACAATTTCTTTAAATGCTTTAGGACGTTCTGTTGAGGTTGTAAAGATTACTCTTGATGAAAATATTCAGATTACTATGCCAGTAGATGAATATGTGAATGGATCTACTTTTGAAAAGAAAGAAAACCCTGATGGAACAGTTTCTATCGTATTAAATAATATTCAAGACATTACAATCAAGTAACCGTTTACATTTTTTTGCCTATATTGTCTGAAATGAATGAATTTTGGTCATATTTAATGTATAATGAAGTTTATGAAGGGAGACATATAGGTATGTTAGATAATTTCTTGATAAAATTGTTTTTTGAAGGAAAGTGTTTAGAGGCATATAAGGTATTCGGTGCTCATCCGGATAAAAAGGGCGTTCGCTTTACAGTATATGCACCACATGCAAGAAGTGTTCAGGTTGTAGGTAATTTTAATAACTGGGACGGAACACAACATTATATGGAGAGATATAATGATGGAGGTGTGTGGACTCTCTATATTGAAGGGCTAAAGCAGTATGACCTTTATAAATATAGAATTGAAACACCTTCTGGTGCTATTGTTGATCGTGCAGATCCATATGCCTTTTTCAGTGAAATTAGACCAGGTACAGCATCTAAGGTATATAACTTAGAAGGCTATCGCTGGCATGATTCTAGATGGATGAAGTCACGTTCTAATAACTATGATCGTAACATGAATATCTATGAAGCGAATCTTGGTTCTTGGAAGATGAAAAAGGAATTTACAGACACAAGTGACGGAGAGTTCTATTCATATGAAGAAATGATTGATGAAATCATTCCTTATGTAAAGAAGATGGGCTATACACATATTGAAGTAATGCCTTTAAATGAGTTCCCATTTGATGGTTCCTGGGGATATCAGGCAACAGGTTATTTTAGTGCAACAAGTCGTTATGGACATCCAAAACAGTTAAAGGATTTCATTAATGCGTGTCATAAAGAAGGTATAGGTGTCATTATGGACTTCGTGCCTGCTCATTTTGTTAAAGATGGACATGGTCTTTATCAGTTTGATGGGGGCTGGGTTTATGAATATGCAGATGTGAATAACCGTTATTCTGAATGGGATTCAGTATATTTTGATGTGACAAAAGATACTGTACGTTCATTCTTAAAGAGTGCTGTTCATTTCTGGGCAGAAGAATTCCATATTGATGGTATTCGTTTCGACGCTGTCAGCAACCTTATTTACTGGAAAGGTAATAAAGACTTTGGTACAAACAATGGGGCTTTAGAGTTCTTAAAGACTATGAATGAACAGATTCATGAAAGATATCCTGCATTAATGACTATTGCAGAAGACTCAACTGATTTCCCATATGTAACTAAACCAGTTAAGGATGGCGGTTTAGGATTTGATTATAAGTGGGATATGGGCTGGATGAATGATACATTGAAGTATTTCAAAGAAGATCCAGTTTATCGTCAATATGATCATAATCTATTAACTTTCTCAATGATGTATTTCTATTCAGAAAGATTTATTTTACCATTCTCACATGATGAAGTGGTTCATGGTAAAGCCACTATTTTAAATAAGATGTGGGGGCTTGATGGAGACAAGTTCGCACAGGCAAAAGCTTTATATACATATATGATGACTCATCCTGGTAAGAAACTTAATTTCATGGGTAATGAATTAGGTGAATACAAGGAATGGGATGAAAGAAAGGCATTGGCTTGGAATATCTTAGAATATCCACAGCATGATTCTTTCCATCATTTTATGCAGGATTTAAATAAGATGGTTGAAGAACATCCAGCTCTTTATAGTATGGATTATGATCCAGAAGGATTTAAATGGCTGGTTGTAGATGATCATAATCAGAGTGTATTCTCATATGCTCGATTTGATAAGAAAGGCAACTGTTTAGTTGTAGTCGCTAACTTTATTGGTAATAGTCATGAGAATTATGCTGTGCCAGTACCATTTGCTGGAAGCTATAAAGAAATCTTGAATACAGATAAAGATAGTTATAACGGTTCTAATTACACAAATACACGTGCTTTAAGATCAAAGAAAGGTACTTGTATCAATGAAGCACAGAGTATTCATGTGAAATTAGCGCCATTTAGCGCGGTGGTATTTGAATACCATAAACCAGCTAAAAAAGCGTCTTCTAAGGAGAAGAAGACAAAGAAAAGTGTTGTAAAGGAAGGAAAGTAGTAAATGTTTAATACAAAAGAAGAATTTAAATATGAATTTTCTAAGCGAATCATTGAGTCATATGGTCGTACAGTAGAAGAGGCACATTTAACAGAAAAGTTCATGGTTCTTGAAACTATGGTACGTGACTATGCATCTGTTAACTGGGCTATGACAAAGATGGCCGTTCAGGCTAAGCAGCAGAAACAGGTTCACTATTTCTCAATGGAATTCTTAGTTGGTCGTCTATTAGTCAACAATATGATGAACTTAGGTATTTATGAAATTGCAAAAGAAGGTCTTGCTGATTATGGTATTAATATCCATGATCTAGAAGAATTAGAATCGGATGCTGGTTTAGGTAATGGTGGTTTAGGCCGTCTTGCTGCCTGCTTCATGGATTCTTTAGCTTCTTTATCTTATCCAGCTTTCGGTAATACTATTCGTTATGATTATGGTTTCTTCAAACAGAAGATTGAAAATGGATATCAGGTAGAAGTACCAGACCAGTGGTTACGTTTAGGTAATATGTGGGAAGTAAGAAAACCTAAGCATGCAACAGAAGTTAAATTCTGGGGTAAAGTAATCTGGGATGATGCAACTGGTGGATGGAAGCATGTAGATTATGAAGCAGTACGTGCTGTTCCTTATGATATGCCAATTGTTGGTAATGATACCAAGGTTACTAATACATTAAGATTATGGAAAGCTGAACCTAGTGAAAATATTCCTACAAATAAGGATTTCCGTCAGTATGCTCAGGAAGTGAATGATATCTGCCAGACATTATATCCTGATGATTCTACTCATGCTGGTAGAGTATTACGTTTAAAACAACAGTATTTCTTTGTATGTGCTGGTATTAATTCAATTATTCGTGCACATTTAAGAGTATATCCTGATTTAACTAACTTCCATGAAAAGAACGTTATTCAGTTAAATGATACACATCCAGTATTAGTTATTCCTGAATTAATGCGTGTATTTATTGATGATTATGGAATGGAATGGGATGATGCATGGAATATCGTATGTAAGACTTGTGCTTATACAAACCATACAATCCTTGCTGAAGCATTAGAAAAATGGCCTGTTGATATGATGAGAGACTTATTACCAAGAGTTTATCAGATCATCGAAGAAATCAATAGACGTTTCATTGGCTTCGTAAAACAGCAGACTGAAAATGATAATGACTTATTACAGAGAGTTATGATTATTAAAGATGGTCAGGTACATATGGCTAGACTTGCGATTGCAGGTTCATTTAGTGTTAATGGTGTAGCACAGCTTCACTCTGATATCTTAAAAGAAAGAGAAATGAAGGATTTTGATACTTTATATCCTAACAAGTTCAACAATAAAACAAATGGTGTGACTCATAGAAGATGGCTTGCATATTGTAACCCACAGTTAACTTCATTAATCAATGAATCAATCGGGGATAGCTGGATGCATAGACCTGATGATTTACAGAAATTAGCACCATTTGTAGAAGACTCAATTACTCAGAGTAAATTCTACAATGTAAAACAGCAGAGAAAACAGATTCTTGCAGATTATATTAAGGAACATAATGGTATTGATGTAGATGTTAATTCTATCTTTGATATTCAGGTTAAGAGATTACATGCATACAAGAGACAGTTATTAAATGTAATGCATATTATCTATTTATATCAGCGAATGAAAGAAGATAGCAGTTTCAGAATCTATCCACATACTTATATCTTTGGTGCAAAAGCTGCTCCTTCTTACTATTTAGCTAAGAAGATTATTAAGTTAATCAACAGCGTTGCGGATAAGGTAAACAATGACCCAGAAACAAATAAATACTTAAAGGTTGTATTTATTGAAAACTATGGTGTTACTATTGCGGAAAAGATTATTCCTGCTGCAGATGTATCTGAACAGATCTCTACTGCTGGTAAGGAAGCAAGTGGTACTTCTAACATGAAGTTCATGATGAATGGTGCTGTAACACTTGGTACATTAGATGGTGCCAATGTAGAAATTGCGGAATTAGTTGGAGATGACAACATTGTAATCTTCGGTTTGAAGGATAATGAAGTCAACGAATTAAAGGCAAAAGGTACTTATAATTCTTGGAATGAATACAACAATAATCCAAACATCAAGAAGGTTGTTGATTCATTAGTTGATGGTACTTTCCATCCATCAAGAGAAGAATTCAAGATTATTTTTGATGAATTAATGAGCAGAAATGATGAATACTTCTTATTAAAAGATTTCGAAAGCTATAGACTTGCTCAGGAAAAGATCAACAACTTATATCAGAATCGTCAGAACTGGTCTAAGATGTGCTTAGCTAATATTGCGAAGAGTGGTCATTTCTCAAGTGATAGAACTATTGAAGATTATGTAAAGGATATCTGGCATTTAAATAGGGTAAAAATCTAATGAAAGATACATTCGTACTAGACGTAGATGGTGAAGAAGTGACTTGTGAAGTTATCTTAGGATTTACAGATGACGCAACAGGAAAAGAATATATCATTTATACAGATAACAGTTCAGATGAAGATGATCAGTTGAATATCTATGCTTCACAGGTAGATCCTGAGGATGCAGATAATATTCTTCCTATTGAAACAGAAGAAGAATATGCATTTGTACAGGAAGTATTAGACTCAATGATGTCTGAAGATGAAGAATAATGAATGAGAGGATAGCGTGGCTATCCTCTTTTCTATATGTAGAATAAAATTATATAAACACAAAAAAGTGTGATTTTTCGCACAAATAATTTATTTGTATACATTTTCTTGGTAAATGTAACCTTTTCCAATATTTAACATTTATTTAGTAGTCAAACTGTAAATTTTTTGGTATGACTAAAGAGTCATATAATGAAAGGGGAAAATAAATGAAGACAAAGAAGATTTTGGTTGAAGTTGTTGCGACTGCTATGATTGTCGCACCACTTGCACAGCCAGCACGCGTATTTAATGTACATGCATTAGATACAACACCAGTTGTACAAACAACAACAGAATCTCCTGTATTACAGAATGCGACAGTGCTTATTCCATCTGATGCAACAGTAGGTCAGGTAACAGAAATTCTTAATAAGGCACTAATTAAGAATTTAGACAATGTGGACACTTCTAGCATTGAGTGGGAATATCAGTGTGAAGGTGAAAATGGACTATTAAAGAATACTGCCTGGGGTTCAATTAATGGGTTTGGGTCAAATAAAAAAGTAGTTTTTGTACCAACTAATTTTACTCATCCATCTTTAGCTGCAAACAGTGATGGCAGCTATCAGGTAAGAATTAAAGGGACTACTAAGGAAGTGACTGTCACTAAGGCTGCAAAGCTTAAGAGTGTTATTGAAGTGAATGAAGGCGTTGAAGTCACACTACCTTATGATGAAGATGCAAATGTGAATTATGATGCTTTAAAAGAAAACATCTTTAATAGTGTTGTAAAGAGCAGTAATCCAGAATTAACAGTGAATGATGTTACTATTCAGTATTATGCGACTGGTAAAATTATTTTTGATGGTTTAGAGAAAAAAGATTGGACTTCTCTTGAAGGTAGTAAGGTTTATCCAGCAATTTCTGAGGGGACTCAGAAAATTAAAATTTCTTACAATGGAAATGATACTTACTATGGTGCAGAAAAAGAAGTCAACATCACTGTAAAGGATCGTACACCTTCAGACATCACAGTGAATGAAGGACAGACTATTAAACTTGCTTACAACGATGACGCAACAGTCAATTATGATAAAGTAAGAGAAGATATCTTTAATAAAGTAGTTGAATCATCTACTCCAGATTTAACTGTTGATGATGTAACTATTCAGTATTATGCATCTACTAAAACTTTAGGTGTTCCATCACAGGCTTGGGTTGCACTTGAAGGTGGTAAGGATGTAGTTAATTATCCAGCAATTTCTGAAGGTACACAGACAATCAGAATTATTTATAAGGGAAGCAAGGATTATAAGCCTCGTACTGTAGAAACTACAATCAATGTAGTAGATCGTGCTACTGTAGATGTAGTGACTAATGAAGGTCCTTATAACGTTTCTATGAAGTTCAATAAGGATCAGTCTTATGACTATGATGCCACTGCAAAGGCTATTTATGAAGCAGTTATCAAGTCTACAAATCCTGAATTATCATTTGAAGATTTCAAGGTTGAATATAATGCAGATCCAACAAGCGTTTTAGATGTATGGTATGAATTAAGCAATAGTGCAGCTTTAAATCTTAATAAGTTTAAAGCAGGTACTTGGGAAATCAGACTTTCTTGGAATGCGACAAAAGAATATAAAGGCGGTAATATTGTTGTAACAGTAAATGTAGAAGATAATCGTTTAGAATCTGCAGTTACACTTAAAGAAGGTACATCTGTTACTTATAATATGGATGCACAGGAAATGAAGAAGGCTTTATTTAAATCAATTGATTTCAGTAAGTCTACATTACCTTCAAAAGATGAATTATCAGTAGATGATTTCACTTATGAATATTTTGGTACAAATGTTGTTGCCGGTAATATTGATGGTGGTATAAAACAGTGGGCTCCTGTTGAAGGTGGTAAAGTTACTTTATTAGATTATCCACAGATGCCAGCAGGTGAACAGAAAGTAAGAATCACTTATAAAGGTAATAGTGATTATCGTCCAAGCACAAGCGGTGAGACAACTATTACTGTTAAGAAGGCAAAAGTAAAGGTGAGTGTTCATTCTACTAATATTTTTGCGGATGAAGAATTATCAAAGGATTTCATTACTATAAATCCAGCTGATAAGTTCGATGTGTATACTGTTTATGCAGGTGCTACAAGTAATGTAAGTTTAGGTCTTTATTTAGATCTTCCTGTTCGTTTCACTGATAATGAAGCTGTTATAAAGGTTCTTGATCCTGTAGTAGAAAAGGTATTTGGTAAAACATTTACTCAGATGATGCAGGATGGTGTGACTGTTGGTGAATTAAGAAAACTATTCAGTACTCAGGAGCTATTAGACTTATTAGAAAAGTTACATATCGATACAGGTACATTTGGACAGATCTTAAAAGTTATCAACAAATTGCCTGGTATTGCGGATAATGTACGTGTAGGATTTGGTACTCCAAATAGACCTGGTTTATATGCAGTCACTGCAGTTACTGACAACAAGAACTATGAAACTGGTGTTGGTATTGGTGCATTACTTGTAAAACAGCATGTAAAGGGTGTTAAATTAATATGGAATCAGAAGTTAACTAAGATTTCTAAAGAAGAAGCTCAGAACTTTGATTTCAAGGCTACAGTTACATATAATGGTGCAGCTGTTTCTGATGAAAACGTTCATTACTTATATACTGGTGTACAGTCTAACTTAAAGCCTTATTCTAGTACAACTACAGCACCTACTGAACCTGGTGTATATACTATGACAGCAGTGACTGTAGGTGGAAACTATCAGGCAGCACCTATTATTCGTACATTTACAATCACAAAGTAATAGATCTATATAGGCTTAACGACTTATGTTGTTAAGTCTTTTTTGTGTTATATGGCTTTCTTTTTCAAATTTAAATACTTTCTTTTTTTCTCATATTTTTATGATAGAATAGGGAATGTGAAAAGGTAGGTTTATAATATGCAAAGGGAATCAATACGTATGTATGCTTATGCGATTGATTTTGATTTGATCAAGGTCAATTTATCATTAAATTATTATAACGGAATTTCAAGTCAGTATTATTTAAAAAATTTAGATACAAGTGAAGTCAAGATACTTAAAGGCGAAGCGACTGAGAAAGAAAATGGATTCCAGTCGTATCTTTTGCATACAGACTTTTCTGTAGGTACAAGATATAAAGTGTTTGATAATTATGGTCTTGCTTGTTTTTTAGATTTTAGTCAGCTTTCTATGAGTAAAGAGTTTGATGATCATTTTTATTATGATGGTGATGATTTAGGCAGTCATTATACAAAAGAGAAAACGACATTCAAGGTTTGGTCACCTCTTTCTACGGAAGTTGTATTAAAAATTTGGAAAGATGAAGACCTTCATTATTATCCTTTAGAAAGAGGAGATAAGGGGGTCTATAGTACAACTATTAAGAAAGATCTAGATGGTTATGAATATGTTTATATTATTGGAATGAATGAGGAATCCACTGAAACAGCGGATCCATATGCTTATTCTTGTACAGCTAATATGCATAGTTCAGTTGTTATTGATTTAGATAAAGTTAGAAGAGTCGATTATCCTTTGACAGAACTAAAACATAATACAGATGCAGTTATTTATGAAGTAGGTGTCAGAGACTTCTCTGTGGATGAATTTGGACAGATCACACATAAAGGTAAGTTCTTAGGTTTCTGTGAAGAAGGCACAGTGACTAAGAATGGCTTTTCATCAGGTATGGACTATTTAGATATGCTTGGTGTGACTCATGTACAGTTATTACCAGTTAATGATTATGCAACTGTGGATGAAGATCATCCAGATTTACTCTATAACTGGGGTTATGATCCAGCACAATATAATGTACCTGAAGGCAGTTATATTACTGATCCAAATGATGGTTATAAGAGGATCCAGGAATGTCAGCGTATGGTACGCCGTATTCATAAGCATAATATGAGAGTCATTCTTGATGTAGTCTATAATCATATGCATGATGTAAATAATAATGCATTAGAAAAGACAGTCCCTTATTATTTCTTTAGAAGAGATGACAAGGGTGAATTATCTAATGGTTCATGGTGTGGAAATGATTTAAATAGTACTGCCAAGATGTGTCGTAAATATATTTTAGATATGTGCAAGAGATGGCAGGTTCTTTATGGTGTAGATGGCTTTAGAATGGATCTCATGGGTATTGTGGATATTGATACAGTCAATATGATTTATGAACAGGGCCATTCATTAGATTCTTCATTTATGTTATATGGTGAAGGATGGAATATGGGTACTGCATTACCTGATTCAGAAAAGACAACAATTGAAAATAACCATAAAACACCTCATGTAGGTTTCTTTAATGATCATTTCAGAGATACAGTCAAGGGACCTAATCAGATGGAAGTCAAAGGCTATACATCTGGGGATACATATAAGACAAATGAAGCCATTATCGCAATGTGTGACTACAATAAGTTCTCATCAATAGAACAGAGTATTAACTACGCTGAATGTCATGATAATGCGACTGTATTTGATAAATTCATTATTTCTAATGGACATGAAGATGAATATTGTCGTCAGAAGAGATGCTTATTAACACTTGCAATGACGATTCTAGCTCAGGGTGTTCCTTTTATTCATGCCGGACAGGAATTCTTAGGAACTAAGAATGGTAATCAGAATTCTTATAATGCAGGAGATGCAGTCAATAAATTAGACTGGGAACGTCATGACCGTTATATGAATGTTGTACAGGCTGTAAAGTTCTTTATAGATTTAAGAAAAAACAACAAGTGCTTTAGATATTATGACTATGAAGAGATGCATCAGCATGTCTTCATCAACAATATCTACTATCGTATGGTAGAATATCATCTGACTCAGGATGAAGGAGATTATAAAGAATTTAAGATTTATTTTAATCCTTCATATGATGTGATTACTATTGGTATTGAAGATGACTTTAAGATATTATATAGTATGTCAAATGAAAGAATAGAAAATGGACAGCTCAATGTATTTGGCGTATCCATGGTTGTATGTGCAAGATAGGAGAATGTAATGAAATTAATTGTTGGATTAGGAAATCCTGGTAAAGAATATGATATGACAAGACATAATACAGGATTTTATTGTTTAGATGTCTTAAGTGATGAAATGAATCAATCTATTGATAAAGAAAAGTTCAAAGGTTTATATACTAAATTCAAGTATAAGGGTGAAGATGTTATCTTACTTAAGCCTCAGACTTATATGAACAATTCTGGTGAATCTGTTGCGGCAGTGATGCAGTTCTTCAAGATTCCTGTTGAAGATCTATTAGTTATTTATGATGATATGGATATGCCTACTGGTAAGCTTCGCTTAAGAGAAAAAGGCAGCGCGGGTGGACATAATGGAATCAAGAGTATTATTGCTCATGTAGGTACTCAGAACTTCAAGCGTATTCGTGTAGGTATTTCTAAGAATAAGCTTTATAGTGTAGTGGACTGGGTACTTGGACACTACTCTAAAGAAGAAGAAAAGCTTATATCAGAAGGTGCTAAACGTGCAGCAGAAGCTGTATTATGTTATTTAGATGATAGTTTTAATAAAGCAATGAATAAATATAACTAGGTGATTGTTATGGAAAAAATACTGAATCTTTTAAAAGATAATCAGGCCCTACGTACCTTAGATACAGACAATGGAACTATTGTCACAAACTCAACTAGCGATGAGGCTTATCTCATTGCTGGTTCTTTTTGGCATAATCCAAGAAAAATCCTGATTATTAAAAACAACCAATATGAGGCATTTAACCTCTATAAAACATTAACTGAACTTGTGAATCAGGTGGTCTATTTCCCTGCAGATGAATCATTACGTGTTGAATCAGTGGCTTATTCTTATGAACTATTAGGTGAGAGAATTAATGCATTATATGCGATGACACAGGATAAACCGATGATCTGTGTCTGTCATATGCATTCAATGACACGTTATATTACTCCTGTAGACCTTTTTAAGAAGAGTATTATAAGCTTGAAGAAGGGAGATACGATTGATCCTTTAGAACTCAAGAAGATGTTACAGCTTATTGGATATAAGAATACGCAAAGAGTTGATTCACCTTTCTATTACTCTAGACGAGGGGAAGTACTTGATGTTTATACAATCCAATATGACCATCCTGTTCGTATTGAATTCTTTGATGATGAAATAGAAGAAATCTCTTTCTATGATAAAGACTCACAAAGAAGAACAGAAAAAAAAGAGTCTATCGATATTCTTCCAGCTACAGATATGATGTATGAAGATGAAGCTTTACCACAAGTAGAAGCATCTATTCAGACATTAAAAGATAAGATGACTGTCAAGGATGATTTCAAGGATGAACTTGAACAGACCTATGCATTAGATATTGAATCACTTAAAGCACATGATTATAATCCACGTATTTATCAGTATTTAGGTTTATTCCCTGAAACGGCCACAATCATGGATTATGCACGTGATTATACAATTATTACTGCATCTCTCGCTTCTGTTCTTGCTTCTTATAAGACATATATGGAAGAGAACTACCTCTATTATCATGAATTAGAAGAAATAGGACAGATGATCAGAGGACTTAAACTGATTAATAATCCTCAGACTATATTAAAACGTCAGAATGTAGACTTTGTTCGATTTAGAGAAAATGATCAACAGATCATGTTTATGACGCAGCCTGTCATGATTTCTATGGCTAATGAAAAAATCTTTATTAGTCAGTTAAAGGATTTACTCACATACAATCGTGTCATGATTGCTGTAGATGAAAAGCGTCAGATCGATGTATTAGTCAACTTATTTACTGATCATGCAATTCCTTTTACTCTCACAAGTGCTACAAATAAAATTTATGACGGGGTTAATCTATTCTTAGGACATTTACCTTGTGGAATGAACTTTGTGGAAGAGAAGACTGTATTACTCACAAGCCAGGAACTTTTCAAGGTACAGGAAACAAAGAAGAAATATATTAAATACAGAGATGCGACTAAAATCTCTGACTACAATGAATTAAAGGTAGGAGACTATGTTGTTCATGATACAAATGGTATTGGACAATATATGGGTATTGAAACATTAGTCGTTGATGGTGTGCATAAGGATTATCTACATATTGCCTATAAAGGTAATGATATCCTCTATGTTCCAGTAGAACAGTTCCAGTTAATTAGAAAATATTCATCTAGAGATGGTAAACCACCTCGTATTCATGCTTTAGGCTCACCTAAATGGGCAAAAGAGAAAGCAAGAGTCAGACAGAAGGTAGATGGTCTTGCTGATGATCTGATTAACTTATATGCAGAAAGAATGAGACAGCCAGGTTTTGCGTTTGCACCTGATGGGGATCTTCAATTAGAGTTTGAAAGTGAGTTTGGTTATGAATTGACTCCAGACCAGGCACAGGCTGTAGAAGAAATCAAGAAAGATATGGAAACACCACGTCCGATGGATAGACTATTATGTGGGGATGTTGGTTTTGGTAAGACAGAAGTGGCTTTAAGAGCCTGCTTTAAGGCAATTGTATCGAAGAAACAATGTGCTTTCCTATGTCCTACAACTATTCTTTCTTCCCAACATTATCGTACGATGCAGAAACGTTTTGAGAAGTTCCCAGTGAATATTGCGTTACTCAATCGTTTTACGACTGCTAAAGAAAAGAAACAGATTCTATCTGATTTAAAGGAAGGTAATATTGATTTATTAGTTGGTACACATCGTATTTTATCCAAGGATGTAGAGTTCAAGGATTTAGGATTACTCTGTATCGATGAAGAACAGCGTTTTGGTGTGAGACAGAAAGAGAAGATCAAGAACCTCAGAAAAACAATTGATGTTCTTACACTTACTGCCACACCAATTCCTCGTACATTACAGATGTCCATCATGGGAATTAGAGGACTCTCACAAATAGAAACACCACCATTAAATAGATTACCTGTACAGACCTATGTATCAGAAAAAAGCTGGCCTCTCATTAAACAGGTGATTGAAAGAGAATTATCACGTAATGGTCAGGTATTCTACCTTCATAATAGAACAGAGAATATCTATGAAATAGCCTCTACTTTACAGACTCTCTTGCCTCAAGCACGTATTGGGGTAGGACATGGTCAGATGGATAAGACAGAACTAGAAGATGTCATGACGGATTTCGTAGAAAAAAAATATGATATTTTAGTATGTACAACAATTATTGAGACAGGTATTGATATACCTAATGCGAATACGATTATTATTGAGAATGCGGATAAGTTTGGTTTAGCACAGCTTTATCAGATCAAAGGTCGTGTTGGTAGAAGTGCACGTATTGCGTATGCTTATCTTCTCTATACAAAAGATCGTGCTATGACAGAAGAAGCCCAAAAGAGACTCACTGCCATTAAGGAATTCACACAATTAGGCTCTGGTTATAAGATTGCGATGAGAGACCTGTCTATTAGAGGAAGTGGTGATATTCTTGGTGGTGAACAGGCTGGATTTATTGATCAGGTCGGTTTTGATATGTACATGAAGATCTTGCAGGATGCGATAGATGAAAAGCAGGGTAAGATCAAGGAAGATGATACAGTTCCATCACGTAATGTATCTGTGGATGGTTATATTCCAGAAGACTATGTAGAGAGTGATATGGAGAAATTAGAACTCTACCAGCGTGTTTATAAAGCCAATGACTTAGAAACCCTCAAACGTGTGGAGCAGGAATTAACAGACCTTTATGGTGTACTCCCATCACAGGTACGTAATATTGTCGTAAAGAGAAGATTTGATATCCTCTCACATGATCCACTTATTGATGATGTCAAAGATGGAAGCCAGGGATTAGAGATGCGTTTCTCTAAAGTTTTCTTAGAAGACCTAGATGGACAGAAGTTCTTTGCATATGTGAATCATATGTTCAAGAAGCCACAAATGAAATATACAGAAGGTATGTTGACGATTGTGAGTGGTATGGAACCATACTATGTCTCTGCATCTACTGAATTTTTAGACACAGTTTTGAAACAATATTATAAAACACACACTAGTGTTTAAAAATAAAATAAGGTAGAATAGGAAAAAAGGGGGAGTATCAATGAAAATTATTGATTTATTAAATGAAGATAAAGTTACTTTATCTTTTGAAGTATTTCCACCTAAAACAAGTAGCAGATATGAAAATGTCTTAAAGGCTGCAGAAAAGATTGCATCTTTAAATCCAAATTTCATGTCTGTGACTTATGGCGCAGGTGGAGGAACAAGTGCACATACTGTGGCACTTGCGAAAGATATTCATGAGAAATATGGTGTTGAAGTCATGGCGCATTTGACATGTGTCTCTTCTACACGAGAACATGTAGAATCCATGGTAGAACAGTTTAAAGAGAATGGTATTGAAAACATCATGGCATTAAGAGGTGATATTCCATCTGATGGTAAGGTGGGAGAAGATTACCAGTATGCCTGCCAGTTAATTAAAGAATTGAAAGCGAAAGGTGATTTCTGTATTGGGGCAGCATGTTATCCAGAAGGACATGTAGAATCACCGAGTATTAAGGAAGATATCCAGCATCTAAAAGAGAAGGTAGAAGCGGGGGCAGACTTCTTAACAACACAGATGTTCTTTGACAACAATGTTTTCTATAACTTTTTATATAAAATCAAGGAAGCAGGAATCAATGTACCTGTAGTGGCTGGTATTATGCCTATCACAAATGCAAAGCAGGTAAGTCGTGCTGTACAGATGTCAGGTACATCTATTATTCCTTATCGTTTTAAGATGATGGTAGATGCGTTTGGTGATAATCCAGAAATCATGAAGCAGGTAGGTATTATTTATGCTTCTGAACAGATTATTGATTTGATTGCGAATGGTGTAAAACATATTCATGTTTATACTATGAATAAGCCAGATGTTGCTGAAGGTATTATGAATAATTTATCGGAGCTTCTTAAATGATAGATATCAATCGTAAAGAAGCTTTACGTTATTTAGGATACCGTCAATCCATTGAAGGTGATCTCACAGAAATCAATAACGCACTTGATCACTGTATCGAAGTATTACAGAAAACAGCTGTACCGCGTCATATTGTGAAAAGATTTCCTGTATCAATAGAGAATCATACAATCACCATTGGTGATATGGTGATTCATAGTCGTAATTTAGAGAATAACTTAAAAGGCTGTCATGCCGTTTATCTCTTTGCGGCTACAATTGGAATAGAAGTCGATCGTTTAATTAAACGTACAGAACTGACTAAGATGAGTGATGCAGTTATCTATCAAGCAGTGGGGGCAGCGATGATAGAAGCGTATTGTGATGAAGTGAATGAAGAACTCAATCAGGAGGCTCATAAGAATAATGAATTCTTAAAGCCACGCTTTTCGCCTGGTTATGGAGATCTTGCATTAGATCATCAAAAAGATTTTATGCGTATATTAAAGATGGATAAGATTGGTATCAGTTTATTAGAAAGTCTCTTAATGGTCCCATCCAAGTCAGTGACGGCGATCATTGGTATTACACATCACGCACAGCCTCGTCATACAAAAGACTGTGCCAATTGTCCTGCACAATGTGAATTCAGGAGGGTAGAGTAATGGGATTTAAAGAAAGACTGACAAAAGAATGGTTATTCTGGGATGGTGGTACTGGTTCAGTACTTCAAAGCTGGGGCTTACAGGCTGGTGAACTACCTGAAACATGGAATATCATTCATCCAGAAAAGATTGTAGAATTAAATAAAGGTTATCTAGAAGCAGGATGTGATATCATCAACACCAATACATTTGGTGCCAATAGATTGAAATATCCTGATAATCTAGAAGAAATAGTCACAAAAGCAGTAGAACATGCAAAAAAGGCAAGAGAACTTACAGGACGTACTGATGCCCTGATTGCGCTTGATTTAGGTCCTACAGGTAAACTCTTAGAACCACTAGGAGATTTATCATTTGATGATGCAGTTGATATCTATGCAGAAGTCATTGAGTATGGAACTAAAGCGGGGGCAGATGTGATCCTTATTGAAACAATGCAGGATAGCTATGAATTAAAAGCTGCAGTACTAGCCGCTAAGGAACATTCAGATCTTCCAGTATGTGCCACTGTCGTATTTGATGAAAAAGGTAAGATGTTGACAGGTGGTACACCTGAATCAGTTGTTGCCTTACTTGAAGGGTTACATATTGATGCATTAGGTATTAACTGTTCATTAGGTCCAACACAAATTAAACCTTTTGTAGAAAGAATGATTAAAGTTTCTTCTACACCTATTATTGTGACACCAAATGCAGGCTTACCTCAGACAGATGATGAAGGTCATACATATTATGATATGAATGCAGATGAATTCGCATCAGAGATGAAAGAGATTGCCTCATTGAATGTACATGTTCTTGGAGGATGTTGTGGAACAACACCAGAATATCTCTCTAAAACTATTGAATTAGTGAAAGATTTACCTATTGAACCACCTGTAAAGAAGAATATGAGTGTTGTGACTTCATTCTCACAGGCTGTAGAAATAGGACCTAAGCCAGTGATTATTGGTGAACGTATTAATCCAACAGGTAAAAAGAAATTTAAACAGGCCTTACGTGATGGAGATATTAACTATATTTTATCTGAAGGTTTAAAACAGGAAGATGCAGGGGCACATATTCTAGATGTTAATGTAGGTTTACCAGAAATTGATGAACCTAAGATGATGGTAGAAGTGATGAAGAAGTTACAATCTGTCATCGCATTGCCATTACAGATTGATACATCAGACCCAATCGCCTTAGAAGCAGCTTTAAGACATTATAATGGGAAAGCCATGATTAACTCAGTCAATGGTAAACAGGAATCCATGGATGCTGTTTTCCCTCTTGTTCAGAAATATGGTGGTGTTGTCGTAGGACTTGCCTTAGACGAAGATGGTATTCCTGATAATGCGGCAGATCGTATTCGTATTGCGAAGAAAATTTATAAAGAAGCAGGTAAATATGGTATTGAACCTAAGGACATCGTAATCGATGGACTCGCTATGACTATTTCATCAGATCCTACTTCTGCCATTGCGACATTAGAAACACTACGTATTATTAGAGATGAACTTCATGGACATTCTATTCTAGGTGTCTCTAATATCTCTTTTGGTCTTCCACAAAGACCAATTGTGAATGCGAACTTCTTTACTATGGCGATGCAGTCAGGACTTAGCTGTGCAATCATCAATCCTTCATCAGAAGCCATGATGAAATCATATCGTGCTTATCTAGCCTTAAGTGGACTCGATACAAACTTTACAGAATATATTAGTGCCTATGGAAATAGTGCACCAGCCACTCCTATAAAGAGTGAAGCGGTTGATATGTCGTTATATGAAAGTATCAAGCGTGGTATGAGTGAAAATGCAGGTAAAGCCACTCAAAAACAGCTTGAAACTAAAGAAGGATTAGAAATCATCAATGAAGAATTGATTCCTGCCCTTGATGAAGTAGGTAAAGGCTTTGAAAAAGGCACAATCTTTCTGCCACAGCTGTTAATGAGTGCAGAAGCAGCCAAAGCTGCTTTCGCAGTCATTAAGGATTCCATGGCAGGAAAACCAAGAGAAATGAAAGGAAAAATCATCATTGCGACAGTTAAAGGTGATATTCATGATATCGGAAAGAATATTGTGAAAGTCATGTTAGAAAACTATGGCTATGATGTTATTGATCTTGGTAAAGATGTACCACCAGAACAAATTGTAGATACAGCCATTCAAGAAGATGTAAAACTTGTAGGACTGAGTGCTTTAATGACAACGACAGTTGTGAGTATGGAAGATACAATTAAGTTGTTGAAGGAAAAGAAGCCTGATACACTTACAGTTGTAGGTGGAGCCGTTATGACTCAGGAATATGCAGATCGTATCGGTGCCGATTGTTATGCGAAAGACGCAATGGAAACAGTGCGTTTTGCGGATAAAGTATTTGGAGGAGAATAAAAATGAGAAGAATATTGACAGTTATAACTTCAATCGCATTAACTTTTGCGTTATCATTTTCAGCCGCTTTTGCGAGTGATGATGCGTTAGTCAAATCACAGAACTATTTAAAGACAATTACTTTAGATAGTCCTGATGCAGTTATTGCGTATGAAGCAGCAGGATTTGAAGCAGATGGTAAAGCTGATTCTTTATTAGAAAACTTCAAGGATGTAGATTATACAACTGCATCTTATGGTGATCTTGCTAAATCTATTATTGCGATTTCTTTATTAGGGGATAACCCTGCAGATTTCAATAAGACTAACTTAGTAGAAATCTTAGAAAACAGAGTACAGGCTGATGGTACTCTTACAGAGGATAAAAATGGTGGATGTGGAGCTACTATTTGGACATTAATGGCTTTAGAAACAGTGAATTCAGATAAAACAAAAACTGTTGCAGATAAGCTTTCAACTATGGCTATGGACAATGGTGCATATTGGTATGAATACCAGGGTCCAAATGCGGATCTAGATACAACTGGATGGGCTATGGAAGCATTAAGTGTTGCAGGACGTTCTACTTATGATGCAGCTATCTCAAAAGCATATACTTTTGTACAGTCTAAGTTAAATAGTAAAGATGGCTCTTATGATATTGGATGGGGCGGTAATGCAGATACACAGTCTTGTGTATTAGAAGGATTACATGTGGCTGGTTATAAATTAGATGATCAGGCATATAACTATCTTCTTTCTTATCAGAATGAAGATGGTACATTCAATGCATTAAACTATAACACATACCAGCTTGAACCAAACGCTTATGCATCATTAGAAGGAGCAAGAGCACTTGGTGTCATCAATAACGGAAGCTTTGTATTAAAGGCAAGAAAAGATTATACAAAGACTATTTCAAATAGTACAACACCAGAAAAACCTGAGACTAAACCTGGTACCACTACAACTAAACCAGCTGTAAAGCCAGAAACAACACCTGGTACAACTAAACCAGAAACAACAGCTATAACAGAACCAAAGAAAGAAACAGTAAAGAAAGTCAACACAGGTGACAATACTAATGTGATGGCTTATGTAGTGGCTGCAATTGCGGCAATTGGTGTGATTGCATTAACTATAAAAAGTAAGAAGAAGTAATGAAGAAATTCACGACTAAAAAATTAGCGATTGCCTTTGTCGCAATCGCTTTTCTCTTTATATTTGGCTTTACAGCTTATCGTGGTGTAACTGGACAATTCCAGTCTCAGCCTACTATTAGTAATGAAGTAAAAAGTAACACAAAGAAGAAAGATATTTCTAAAAAAGAAGAGACGAAACAAATAGAGTCACAAGAAGAATCAAAGAAGACTGATACAAAATCATCTGATTCTTCTAGTAAACAAGAGACTAAGAAGCAGGAAACAAAGAAAACAGAGACAAAATCCGCTTCTAGTAAACAAGAGACTAAGAAACAAGATACAAAAAAGCCAGAAACAAAATCTTCTTCTATTAAACATAAGACAAAGAAGACAGAAACAAACACTTCTTCTAGTAAACATGAAACCTCTGCGCCTCAGCATGTAGAAACACCTAAGCAGGACACACCTGTAAAACAGACAGTTTCTATTAAAGTCATTGGCATTAATACGACAATGATGCAGGGAAATATAGAAGTGAATAGTTCTTCTACAGCTTATAGTGTCTTAAGAGAACTAGCAAAACAGAATGGTAAAAGTATTTCTACAAAGGGATTTGGTTCTACTGTTTATGTATCAGGAATAGATGGATTAAAGGAATTTGATCATGGACCAAGTTCTGGATGGATGTATAAAGTGAATGGTACACCACCAAATATTGGGGCAGGAGCATATAGGTTAAAAGCAGGAGATCAAGTCATCTGGTATTATGTCAACATTGAACAATAAGACAAGAGAAATATGTTTGATAGGTATTCTCTCTGCAGTCAATATTGCCTCTAGAGTGGCAATGCAGGCCTTACCTAACTTTAAACCTGTTACATCTATCATTATTATATCTGTACTCTTATTTGGATTATCATTTGGCATTAAACTGACAGTAGTCACTACGATTGCCTCAAATATGATCTTAGGCATGGGAACATGGACAATCTTTCAGATTCTCTCATGGGTAGTCATCTGTTTATTCACTCAATGTATCAGTGACTTCTATAAGAAAATCAACAAAGAACCACCATTATTTCTTATGGCTCTCTATGCCTTTTTAATGGGGTATGTCTTTGGATTTGTCGTCTCACTCGAACAATTAATCATTGGTGGTCCGGTCTGGTTTGGTATCTATTATGCCCAGGGGCTCTTATTCGATACATTCCATGCAGTAGGTAATTTTGTTTTTTACTTACTTTGTGCACCTATACTTATGCGTTTATTTAAAAAAGAAATGTCTCAATATACAAAAGACTATTACAAGTGATTCAATGACGAATCACTTTTTTGTTATGTAATAAACATATCATCAATATCTGAAAGATACATTTTACATATGATATAGAAAGTCTATAATCACAAGTGGATGGAGGTTAAAACTATGACACCATTATTTCCACGTGTTCAAGAAGTAGAGAACATATTTCACAAAATACTCGCAAGTAAAGAAGCTTGTGCAAGACTGAGAGAAACATTCAATTCAAGTCTAGAAGACTTTCAGGGATCAGAAGAATTAAACAATGAGACCTTTTCAAAAGTCGTTCTAGATAGTTATTCAAATCAGGATAT
>JABLTN010038378.1_pt1 | contig 30000 bp, 40 predicted proteins | sample 7160141 | NCBI WGS metagenome assembly JABLTN01 (sample SAMN14651226, study PRJNA627086) | human gut metagenome | isolation source: feces | host: Homo sapiens | reverse complement strand
TCCAGCGTGTTCAAAAATGCATCTACTATTGCAGAGCAAGCAGCTTTGCCTAATGCAAATTGTTTTTCGTTCTCCAAATCCATATAAACCGGATAATCAAACGATTTACCTTTAATGGTCTGCAAAAATACCTGAGCCTCACGTTTTGCCTCGTCTGCCGACATTGCGTAACTAAACCAGTACACACCGCAGGGGATGCTCAGACGCTTACAAGCGGCATAGTTACGGTTAAATTGTGTATCAACTTGGTTTGCCTCTTTGCCGTAGCCTGCCCGTAAAATCGCAAAGTCAACCAGTCCGGATGCCTTTGCAGCGTCCCAGTCAACCTCGTTTTGACAGTATGACACATCAATCCCTTTTAAAACGCTTGTTGTTTCGGTTGTCTTTTTGATGCCAAAATACTTGTAAAAATCCTCTGTAACTGTGCCGTTTCCCTTTGTTTCATCGCCCAACCAGCGGTATCCTGTGCGGACATCCAGATGCGTGTACTGGTAGGCTGCTGTAATGTTTGCAATACCGCCGAAACCTAAGTCCTGAGCCTTGCAACACACCGTCTTGCTGCTGATTGGCTGCCCGTCCTGCCCGTAGCAGCAAACATCTGCAGCAGTGCCTTTGGTATGCTGACCGCTGCTTGTGCCGCCTACAGCCTTGTCATGCTCTGGGCAACGGTAGCCGCTTGTTACAATGATTTTACTGCAATTCAGGGCAGTATAGAGGGCTTCCAGCTTGTCAACCAGTTTGGATGCAATCAGAGTTCCATGAGATTTTCCGCAGCTGCACCGAAATTCTCGTGCATTGAAATGCGGGGAAAGCTGTGTACTATCGTTATAATCATAATGATTCACTGACATCCTATCACCCTTTCTTATTTGTCCTTTTTCTGTAACAAATCAATTGCTTTTCGGAGTGGTTCGGGGAACTGCACACCCATCAATCCCACGTTTTCAACCATTGAAATCAATTCATTCGCCATGAATGCGATACAAACACCATCTCTCACGTAGGACGTTTGCAGGACGGCATCCACCTGCACGGCAACCACAACAAGTGCAAGCGTTGCAACCTTACGGCACAAACCTTTCCAGCCAACTTTTGACTGTAAACCGCCTGATTCTGTTTTCGGGGACTTCTTAAAAATCCCCGCACAAGCCAACCCCATCAGGTAATCAATCGCCATAAAAACCAGTAAGGCTCTGATTGCTGCATCCCAGCCGCCAAACAGCCCTGCAATCAGACCGCCGACTGTTCCGGCTGCTGCACAAATCCATTCTTTCATTCAGTCACTCCCTCCTCGCTATCACCGTCGATGCTGACATCCGGCTCTTCTTCTGTTTCTTCCACCGGCGGCTCTCCGTCCGGCGTAATCGTAACCGGCACGTCCTCCAAATCTTTTCCGCCGTCTAAAAACTCCTGCAACGACATCAAAACGCTATCATTTTCCCCGAGCTGCATTCCCGGTTTATAATCCGCATATTTTATGTACATGTTTATCCCTCCTTTGTAAGACCGGATACTGTCCAACCATTTGCAACTAATGTTGCAACAGCATCATCGGATGCAGCTGTTCTTTTCATCCCGACTGCTGTAAACTTGCCAGACTTGACGCCACTTGCTGCAAAATTTATCAAATTTGCGTCCATATCGGCTGACGTGATAGCTGTTTTTGATACAATAAATGTTTTTGGGTATTTTATCCCAGAGTAAACGCCTGTAATATTTGAGCAGTAGCCTAAGTTAAGCATGCTTGCAATCTTACCGCCTAAATCAGATAAATCTCCTGTAATGTTTTGGCAGCCTTTTAAACTTAACCAATTTGTAATCTTACCACCTAAATTGGATAAATCTCCTGCGATGTTTGTGCAGTTGTCTAAACTTAACCAATCTGTAATTTTACCGCCTAAATCGGATAAATCTCCTGTGATGTTTGTGCAGTTGCTTAAGTTTAGCGAGTTTGCAATTTTACCACCTAAATCAGACAAGTCACCTGTGATGTTTGTACAGTCACTTAAGCTGAGCGTGTTCGTAATTTTACCGACTAAATCAGATAAATCCATCTTGTTTTTAGCATCGTTTGTGATTGATAAGGATGTAATACTGTCAAAATCCATGCAAATCAGCCCGTTATCTGACTTTACGTCAAATGTGCATTTGCTGCCTTGCACCTGTTGTCCGCCGTACTGCCACATGATGTTTGTGCCATTTGCTGTTGCAGTAAATGTTCCTTTTCCATGTCGGAATTGGATACTGCCTGACAGTGGCAGGACTTGCTTCCCGTTTACAAATACCATCTCATTTGAATCATTTGTATAGGGAAAGCTTGCCCCTGTCGCATTGTTGATATAGACAATGCTGCCACCGCCAGCATGAACACCCTTTGTTGTTTCATCAGTGCAGGTGTAAATTTTTGCATCGCTTAACCCTCTCACATAGACAGCATACTGAGATGCCCCTCGAAAGGTTGTACCAACAAAGTTTGCATTTGACATTTCTGTAATGTTGATGGCATTCTTTCCAGCTGTATTTATTGTGCAATCCACCATCCGAATGGCTGACCGATATTGCAGCGTGATGGTGTTTTCAGTTGGGTTTGCGGTTGTGCTGTCCGTACTGTCAATGGTAACTCGCCGCATCAGCAAGAAGCTGTTTTCGCAGACGAGGTTGCCCTGTAGAATTGTGGTAGCAGCAGTGTCACCGTAAATCCGAACATCTCGACCAAGCAGAGTCCATGTTTTGTCCGGAACGGTATAGGTTCCAGCCGCCAGATAAATCATGGCTTTTCCTGCGTACTGCACACGCTGTAGAGCGTTGTCAAGCGTTTGCAGTGCGTTTGCCTGTGTGCTGCCATCTTGCGTGTCAGAGCCATTGACAGCGTCTACATAAACTGTTTTTGCACTGCAAGTATCGTCAAATCTGCTTTGCAACTCATTTATGTTATAATAAACGTCTGATACATCTACGCCATCAGTAGAGTTGTTCACATAGATTTTACCGTTCCAGTCAATCGCAAAGGCGTTAGAACGATTATTATCATCCGTACCATTGCCAACGATAAAAGCATATTTAGAATCAGAATCTTCTACATTATATTTACCTGACACATGCTGATAATTTCCTGTTGCAATAGTTCCTTGCCCTTCCGCATGAGAAACCATTCCTATTGCTTTTGTAACGCTACCTTCTGCATGAGAGTAATTTCCAGAAGCTGTGGTTTCATTTCCTTCTACATGAGAAATGTCACCAGATGCAATAGTGTTATATCCCTCAGCATGAGAATGCTGCGAAGATGCTTTTGTAACGCTACCTTCCGCATGAGAATACGTTCCAGAAGCTGTGGTTGAATATCCTTCCGCATGAGAATACGTTCCAGATGCTGTGGTTTCCCGTCCTTCCGCATGAGAATACATTCCAGATGCTGTGGTTGAATATCCTTCCGCATGGGAATGATTGCCGGTCGCTTTATTTGCATATTCACCACTGTAGGTATTAAAAATTTCGCCGTCCTTGGCTGTTTTCTCTCCAACACCGTTTTTGACGGTCGCTGTGGTCGTGCCGTTTTTGTCGGTGATTGCAATGGTTGCTCCAGTGTCTGATTCCGTGACGATTGCTGTAGGAGAGTAACCGTCTGTGCCGTTTTTCCCATCAGTTCCATTCACGCCGTCTTTTCCAGGTGTTCCAGCGTCGCCTTTTTCACCTTTTTCGCCACGTTCTCCCTTTTCTCCGGGTGCTCCAGGCTCGCCCTGGTCACCTTTTTCTCCGGGGTCGCCTTTTGCCCCAGCCGCTCCCGGCTCGCCGGTATCTCCCTTTTGTCCTTTTAAGGATTCCAACCAGTCCGATTCCGTTCCGTCATATCCATTTTGCACAGCGATTTCGTAGGCGGATTTCCCGTTTTCACCATCCTTTCCGTCTTTTCCATCGTGCAAAGATGCAATTTTTCCATCTATTTTTTTCAAAAGCTGGGCGTACAAGTCCGGCGTTGGCGGAATCGGAACGCTTCCGGAATCGGAAAAACCGGAACGGCACACCCGAAACTCCAGCGTCGCTGTTGTCGCCCGTACCTCGTCATGATAGCCAAAAATGCTTATAGACGTTTGTCCATTTGTAATTTCCGACGGAAGCGTACATTGTGCAACATTTCCTTTTCCGATGTGCACATTATAGACGTTTTCGCCTTGCTTAAATTGTGCAACTTTATCAATCTGTTCCCATTCCGGAGTAAACAAAAACAGTAGATTTACAAACGCAACTTGTTCATCCGCAACGACTTCTCGGCGTTCTAAATCAATTCTTTGTCCAGTAATCCTAAATACAAGCATTATGTTTCTTCCTCCCAGTCCATATTTTCAGAATTCCAAATAAATGCACCATCAATACAATTGATTCGCTGTAAATAGCCATTGTGGTGGTTGGCTTTTGCATCCGATGTCATCCAGTTGGTGGGTTTTGTAATGGCGTTCCACTGTTCTTTTGTGCCTTCATAAGTGATGGCTTTTAGGCTCTCGCAGTACGTCAGCATATTTTCCCCAAAGGTTCTGCAATTCGCAGAAATGGTAAGGCTGGACAATGCTGTACATCTTGTAAACGCAAAAGCACCAATAGAATCACACGCAACACGAGCAGTCTTCAGCTTTGCACAGCCGCTAAAAGCATACTTTCCCCATGTTTTCACGCTGGCTGGCACAGTGACTTCTGCAATGGCGGTGTGATAAAAGGCATATGGCTGAATCGCAGTAACTGCCTGCGGAATCGTAACGGAAGTCAAACCAGCGGTATAACTGCTTACGGTATCTTTCTGTGCAAAAGCGGAATCACCAATGCTGGTCAGTGTAGCCGGCAGAGATACCGTTTTCGCATTGGCACAATAATAGAACAGGCAATCGCCCAAGCTGGTAATGCCATTGCTAAGCACGATTTCCTTGATCTGATCGTTTTGATAGAATACAGAATCGTGAGAAGTATAGTCGTATGTTGCACCCGTTCCACGCAGCAGCAGTTTGCCGTTGTCGTAGAGAACATAGTAGATGTTTTCACCACACTGTCCGGTTGCTATGATTTCGCCTGCCGTCAAGTCATCTACCTTTGTCTGCAGTTCCGAAATCTGACTATTCATCGCATCCAGCCGCTTTTGCAGTTCGCCCAGTGTGGCATTTGTCTTTGCCATTTCAGAGAGCATCTCCGTCACTCTGCATTTGCCAAGGATGCACTTACAGTAACCGCATTTGCTCTCGTCCGCACGGCAGTCTGTAATGTTGGACGCAGTAATGCCATCCGAGCCACCATTAACTCGCACCTGACAGAGGGTCAGTGTGGTTTTCGTCCCGTTGTTGCTAAAAGACGGAATAAACGGGGCAACGGCTGGCGTACCTGCAAGTACTTCAATTTCCACGCGTCTTACAGATTCCTGTGTGTCGCACGAGATTCCGACAGTAACGTATCGAGGCAGAGAACTATCCGCATATTGTGACAAATCCAAAATATAACCAGCGTCATTTTGAAAATAGTGTCCCTGAATCCAAGCTTTTCCCGAGCCAATCCGGATTTGAAAGCCGCTTGCAGGCGTGATTGAGAAACACTCGCCATAAGTGTCTTGAATACCGTCGCAAATAATGCTGGATAGATAGCTTGTAAAATGCTCAGCCGTATAAACCCGGTCTAAGTTTTTTGCGTTGAAAAAACCGTATGTAAAAGCCATACTCATCCCTCCTGAAAAGTAGGTGTCAAACTCCTGCCGTTTTGGTCAAAACTCTCTATCATTCCGATTAGTCGGATACGGTTTTGTGATAGTCCAAAACGAGTTTGCTGTACTGTTACCAAGTCACCGACCTGGTAATTTTGTGGATACTGCTCTTGCGGTGAGGTTGCAGTAATGCTGGATTCGCTGATTTCTTCCACTGGCAAAAGATTTTCACGCCCTCGTTCTTCCAACATTTTCAAATATTCGTTTTCCGGAATAGTGACGGATTCCCCTGCATCGTTCTGCGTTTCTTCCGATAAATCCCGTGCATCTACATAAACCTCGTACCGCTCCCACTGTGTCGGCCCTGGGTCGAGGGTGCAAAATATGCGTTTACGAGCCTCGCCCTCGCCAGCCCCTAACGTGTAAGCCGCATTTTGCTGAGCGGCTGCGTTTTTGAGATAGTCAAAAGTCAATAAATTGTGAAACGCATCCGAAAAAATCACATGCGGATATGTATCTTGTAAAATACTGCGGTCAATACCCTCCGACAATGTAAACACCATTTGATAATTTCGGCTGTTTGGTTTTGTTTCAACGAGGGAGATGTTTGCCGTTCCGCCGACCAATTCACAGATTTTGTAAATCCACTCCATCAGGTTTGCATAGCTGATTTGCAAGTGGGTTTCTTGCTTCCAGCAGTTGCCAGTGATTTCCCCAAGCTGCAAGCCCGGAAGGAAACGCTCGTTTTGTTGCAAGCAGTTCTTGCGAATCGCCGTGTGTATAATCTCTCCATAGCTGGTTTGCTCTTTGATTGCCATCGTTGGATAGATAATGCGACGAGATAACAAAATCATGAGAAAATGACCGCTTACGGTCAGATAATCGCCGTTTTCCGCATCCGTCTGAATCCGGACAGCCTCAATCAATCCATAATGCTCTGTGTCATCTTTCCGCCCAACTAAGCGACCTGTTTGAAAGATGGCAACGGTTTCCGGAGTGGCAGCAATATATAATTCAAATTGTCCGCACTGAAAATATTCGATGTCCCAGAGGAAACTTGAAAACGCATCGCAGACCGCCTCTAAGGTGATAGATACCGTGTTTTCGGCGGCGGTCATTTGGTAAACTTCAATTAGCATAATTTATACTCCTAAGTATGCATCTGTGTGCTGGATGGTTGCGGTGATGTATTTTGATGCACTCAACCGATACCGATTTAAGCCCTTACGGAGTGTAAACCAAGTTGAACCAGAGGTCATGCAGTTGATAATGTTGGTTGTTACACCATCTCGCACCAGAGTAACCGACTTTTGCCCTTGCTTGGTATTGATAATGATTTTGTCGCCAGGTAAAATGTCCAATCGCAGCTGGAAATAGGTTGATGTGTCGTCATCATACAACGTAACTGCTGTTATAACAGGGTTCGGGACATCCTCGCCGGAAGCGGCTTCTAAGGTAATCAGGATTCCTACTTCTTCACCGGAATTGAAGATGGACAAGGTTTTATCTGTACTGTAAACGCCCAACGGAAACGGCTCATCGCTCTCTGGAAAGGGAAAGTGAAACGCTCCAAATACGGATTGACTGTATGCATAGATGGGCTGCATGCTGTACCAGTAAGGGTCTGGGCAAATGATACTGATTTGTCCGTTGACCAATTCACCAAAATTGGTCACGGTGCAGCTTTCAACATATCCCTCTGTATAAACATCAATTCCGACTGTACGATAATACACCTTGAGATATTGAGCGGTTTTCACAACCCGATAGAGGGCGTGGCGGTTTAATTCAATGTTACTGCCGTAGCCTCGCATCTCAAAAGATAGCACTAAATTCCGCTTTTCGATAAAAGCGTTGTTTAAGTAGCTGCCATTCATTCCAGCATATGGTGTTGTACTAATCGTTCCTGCTGGCGGATACAGTCCATCAATTTTGGAAATCATGTAATTGTTTGCAGTGGCGGTCATGTTGATGCGGTCGCCGGCTGCATTCTCAACAATAAGTGTAAATCGCATAAAACACCTCACACATTGATTGCATTCCGGGTTTGCCGGTAAATTTCCAGACGTGTCAATGCCTTTGGACTGTTGTTTGTCTGGTTGATGGTGCGGCTGTTGTCGTTGTTGATAACAGTCGTTGTTGCTCCAACAGAGCCTTGCTCGCTTTTTAAAGCATCCATCTGCAAATTTCCTTGCATGGAAACAGAAATCCCATCCGCAACCGCAGCGACTGCTTGAGTTACAAGCTTTTTGCTTTTATTGATACCATTAGCCAATCCTTGCATAAAGTCAGGCATCCAGCTTTCGTAGTCTGTCAACGGTCCTTTATCCGGGACTGAGAAGTGCAGGAAATCCCGAATGGTATCAGCAACATTGGTGACACAATCTTCCAGCCAGCCAATAGCACTTTGAATCCCGTCAATAATGCCCCAGATAATATCGCTACCCCAGTTCCAAGCGTCGGAAGCAAGCCCTCTAATCCAATCAATAGCACCGTTAAGCCCGTTTTCAATGGTTGTCCGGATGTCGCCGATTTTGTCAGAAATTCCGTCATGTATACCGTCCCAAATATCGGAAATCTTATTTTTAATCTGGCTCATAAGATTGGAGATGCTGTCATAAATGTTCTCCCATGCATTTGATACATTTGTTTTAATTCCATTTACAACAGACGATATTTTATCTGATATGTTATCCCAGATTCCGGAAAAAGTGTTGCGGATGTTTCCCATTATAGAAGAGATTGTGCCAGAAATAGAACTCCAAATCCGCTCAATGAGGGAACGGATTGCGTTGGATACTGTATCAATCTGCGACCGAATAGCCTCCCAAATGTTTGTAAACGTTGTTTGTAGAGCAGTTAAGAGTGGCTCTAAAAAATCTTTTATTCCGTTCCAAATGGTTTCGACAAGATTTTTTATAAACTCCAGCTTTTCTTGTATTTTATCGCTGATAGCCGTCCAGATTTCAGAAAAGAAATCCCGAATGCTTTCTAAAATTGGTGTTATAAAATCAACAATTCCGTTCCAAATAGCACTAATTTTTTCGGAAATCCAGTCCATAACCCTTCCAACGACAATTCGAATCGCTTCAAAAATTGTTTCAAACAAATATCCGAAAGCGTTAATCAACGGCTCTATCGTTGTATAGATAGTTGTCCATACAGTTGTAATCACTGTATATATCGTATTAAACACATTATATACTACTGTATAAATTGCATTAAAAATTGTGCTAAAAAACGTATAAATACCCTGCCAGATTGTTGTTACAAACGTCCTGATAGAGGTAAAAACATTGGTTACTGTTGTTTGGATTGATGTCAGAATGTTTGTGAAAGTCGTAGAAACAGAAGCCCAGATGTTGGAGAAGAATGTTTTGATGTTAGTCAGCGTATTAGAGAAGAACGTCTTAATGTTTGTCCAAGTGTTTGTGAAAAACGTCTTTACAGATGTCCAAACGGTTTCCCAATCTGTACCAAACCACCCAAGCACCACATCTGCAATACCTTTCAGGGTGTTCATAATGTTGCGGAACGTGTTGACAATAAAGCCCCAAATAGATGTAAAAATCCCTTTGATTCCATTCCAGCACTGCTCCCAATCGCCAGTAAACAGACCAATCAGAACGTCCAGCAATCCCAGAATAATGCCGGTAAATTCTGAAAAGACATTGGAGATGTTCTGAAAAGCACCCTCGAAAATAGGAGCTAACAGATTACACAGCCCATCCCACGCCGCTTTCAGCATATCGGCGAAACTCTCAAAATCGAATCCCAGAGCATTAAGCCGGTCGGTAATGCCTTGTGTCAACTCGGTAAATGTGCCTTTGATTTGCTCCCAGATACTTATAATTTTATTTTGGAAATCCTCGTTTGTTTGCCATAGATGTACAAATGCAGCCGCCAGAGCGGCGACAGCTGCGATAATGGCAAGCAACGGACCTAATGACACGCCCAACGCTCCGGTAATGGCTCCGATGCCACTCTGCACAGCAGAGAAAAGGGCGGGCAGTTTGGATACTGCGGAAAATACCGTCCCCACGCTGGAAATGGTCTTTCCCAATACTATCAACATCGGACCCAGAGCGGCAGCCACCAGTGCAATTTTCGCAATGGTTTCCTTGGTCTGCGGGTCTAATTGGTTCAACTTGTCCACCAGTTCCTGAATACGGGAAACAATGGAGCGAATGGTAGGCATCAGAATATCACTAAAACTGATTGCAAGTTCTTCCAGCTGAGATTTCAAAATAGTCAACTGTCCTGCAAGATTGTCCTGCATAGTAGCTGCCATTTTTTCGGTCGTGCCATTGTAGCCATCTACCGTATCGGAACAAGTATCTACTGCATTTGTCAGCTTCTCAAAGTCTGCTGGTGATGCGTTGATAATTGCCAACATACCAGACATCGCTTCTCGACCGAAAAGCGAAGCGGCTGCTTGTGCTTGTTCCGCCTCTGTAAGTCCACCCAGTTTATCACGCATTTGCCCCATCAAATCACGGAGCGAATACATCTTTCCGGAACTATCCGTCAAGGAAACTCCGTATTTTTCCATTGCCGAGGATACTGTATCGGTTGGTTTAGCAAGGCTAACAATTGCACCTCGCAAAGCCGTGCCAGCCTGCGAGGATTTGATTCCGGCATTTGCCATTAGTCCGATGGCGATAGCGGAATCTTCAGCGGAATATCCCAAAGAACCCAGCACTGGAGCGGCATATTTGAAAGTTTCGCCCATCATGCTGACGTTGGTATTGGCATTGGAACTTGCAGCCGCCAGAATATCCGCAAAGTGTCCGCTGTCGGCAGCAGTTAAGCCGAAAGCGGTCAGAGCGTCTGTTACAATATCCGAAGTTGTCGCCAAGTCCTCACCGGAAGCAGCAGCAAGGTTCATAATGCCCTCAATACCGTTAAGCATATCGCTGGTTTTCCAGCCTGCCATAGCCATGTAACTCATCGCATCGGCAGCTTCGCTTGCGGAGAACTTCGTTTTGCTACCCATCTCACGGGCTTTATCTCGGAGAGCATCTATTTCCGAACCTGTTGCCCCGGAAATGGATGCAACCTTGCTCATCGCAGAATCAAAATCCGCTCCCGTTTTTACGGCAAGTGTTCCGATAGCGGCAATTCCCGTTGAAACCGGGAGCAACTTTGTACCAACGCCGGAGATTTTATCGCCAACGTCCTGAAATTTTTTTCCAGTTTCGGACAGCTTAACCAACGCCGTTCTGGATTCACCTGCTTGTTGCTCCAGTTTCTTTAGGTCGTTTTCCGTTTGCTGGATTTCCCGTTGCAATGCGTCATATTGTTCCGGGGAAATCGGATGTCCAAACTCATCATCTACCTGTTTTGCGGCTTCTTTTAAGTCTTTAAGTTTGGTCTCTGTTGATTTTATTTTGCTTTGTAAAGCATCGTATTTCTCTTGAGAGATTTTTCCGTCAGCAAGTTGCTTTTCTGCATTCTCTGCTTGCTTTTTCAGTTTCTTTAATTCGGTTGTCGTGGATTCAATTTCACTTTGTATTGCATCATATTTAGTTTTCCACGCCCCGTAATTATCCGCTGTTTTGGCTGCGGCTTCGCTTGCCGTTTTGAGGGCTTGCAACTTGTCTTTTGTATCGGATACAGCAGCTTTTAGCAGCTTTTGCTTTTGAGTTAGCAACTCTGTGTTGGTAGGGTCAAGCTTTAGCAACCGCTCGACGTCTTTTAATTGACTTTGCGTATTACGGATATTTTTGTTGACACCCTCCAAAGATTTTACCAGATTAGTGGTATCGCCACCAATTTCAACGGTAATGCCTTTGATACGGCTCGCCATATTGCTTTCCCCCTTTTAAAATTTGTCAAAATCTGCTTGTGTGGCTTGATAACTATATGGATAGTCATCATTTTCTTTTTCTGTAAATAAATCATTTACAAGTCCAATAGTTAAAAAATCCAAGTCGCTTATTGATAAGCCAATCTGAACGCACCGCAGCAAAAAAAGCGGTGTGGTCATCGGGCGGTCAGTCGGGCGATGTTTTTTTTAGACTGGACTTGTGTTTGCAAGTTTGCGTTCCAAAGTTCCAGCAGTTCTGGCAAAATTTCATAAATTGAAAACATGGAGAACTGTTCCAACCATTCCTCCGCTGTTCCCGGTACGCCTTTAGGGTCTGCATGCTTTGCCATCATGTACGCAACATTTTCAAACGTTTCCAAAATTTCTGGATTTAATCTGGACGCTTCACTGTCTTTTTCTTTTTCATCGTCAACCGATTTTTGCAAATCAGCAAAATCATGAAACAAATCACGCCGGAATTGCAAGCGATATAGCCGAGGAATTGCTGCACTCGCTTTAAATTGTACATCTACGCCGTCAATGGTAATTGTTTTTGACACTCCCATTTTTTTATCTCCTTAATTCGCTTTGTTTTCTTCCGCTGTAAAGCTTGGCATATAAACTGCGTTGTACCAATTGTTATAAGTTTCAGCATCTGTTTTTTCACAAGATTTTGACTTAACAAGGTTATTGTCCAATGCGGTTGCAGACAGCTTGAGAGTTTCCGTTTTGACTTCCTTTGTATCTTCTGTGGTTGCGGATTCTGTTGCAGGACGTGCAACAGAGCAGCGGTAAAAGATATGTCTGATTTTCTTTTTGTCGCCTTCAAATTCAAAAAACAGTGCAAATTCGGCGACTTCTGCATCGCTCTTTTCCACGAGTACTCCCTTTGTGTCAAGCTTTTCTCCCAAAATTTCCGTTGCGAAATCGGTTGGAATCAATGCGACTTCCAAATCTCCCTCATAACCGGAGTTGTTGTTGCACAGATAATAAACACAGTTGTCTGCGTAAAACGGTTCTGTTTCGCCATTTGCATCAATGCTAAGGCTGACAGCACCCGGCAGACGTACAGGTGTAGCGTATTGCGGAACACCGTCCTCATCATATCCGGTGATTTTTGCCCAGTATACTTTGTTTAAGCCAAATTTAACCTTGTTCTTAGTTTCGGTTGCCATGCTTAGTTCCTCCCTAATGATTTTTTTACAAGCGATTCAAGCATTTCGATTCCATGCTCTTCCGCTGGTTTCATGTGTGGGTGTGCGTTTGTTCTTCCGCCTTGCCTGAGTGCGTGACCATCTTCCAGCAAATGTGATAACCGGTAATGCTTTTTAGAGTGGACGGCTACTTTTAATTTGCTTGAATTTTCTTCGATTTTTGTTACTACAAAGCTTTTTCTGTACGTCCCCGTTCGCTTTGGGGCAGTTTGTAGTAGTTCTTTTTTGACTGCCTGAGAGGATTTTTTGACTGCTGCTTTTACGTCGTCGCTGGTTGCATTGCTATATTCTTGCAACTCTTTCATAATTTCGTCCGCCAGCTTATCAACGCGAATAGTTTTTATCATGTTTACCCCTCCAGCAGCAGTTCAAATTCATAAATCTGTTCAAACATCTTTTCAGAAGATATGTATTCTTCCGTTTTATCATATACAATCTCATTTCTTTCTAAAACGGATTCTATTTGACTTTCAGATTTAAAATCTTTTTGGTTGCTGTACAATTCCAGCGTCACCTCTACGATTTTTTGATAGGCGTGATTATCGGCAGAAAAATCGCTCCGCCCGTCATAATAAAATACAAAATAGGGCAGCGGCGGTGCTTTGCCACGCTCGAAATGGTGATATGCAAACGGCAAATGCATTTGCTCCATCATTTTTGCGATGTCAGTATAGGTCATTTTGTATTCCCACCTCTTCCTTGAGATACAATTCCAACACATCCATGTTTTTTTGATATGTTCGATAAATTAAATATCTTTTTTCATGGTATACGGCAATTCCCTCACAATCGTACTCAATCGGATTGATTTGCACAATAAATGACGGTTTTAACCCAGCCTGCATTGCTGCAAAAAACTCCGCTCTGCTCGCTGATTGCACGCTACAAAACACAGTTCTTTTGGATTCTTCCGCCAATCGTTCCACGCCGCAATCATCTCTGTATAAATGCTGTTTGACCAGTTCAATTACATCATCCATCGTCATTTCCTCTCATTTTTTCGGAAAATAGCCGATTGTTAAGCAAATATCGCAGCATCCGTGGCATTGAGGATTGCTCATCTCCGCCACGCTTCCGCCATAGCCACGCTGCATACTGTACGACAAGCTGGTCGTCTTCGATGGTCTCATTTAACGTGATTCCCTCTCGTGCAATGTAGCTTTTTGCCGCCTGTAAATCTGCATAAAGCCGGTCATTATAAGCCTCGGCGGTAATTCCGAGGTCTACCTTTAGCATTGTAAGCAGGTCTACGTTCATATTATTTATTCTCCGGTTACTTTATTTGCCGTGTCTTCAGCAAAAGTAACTGCGTTTGCAGTTGGTTTTGTGCCGCCAATTCCGATTGCGACAAATCCTTCTGCAATCACTGGCAAGCCGTCATATCTCGCAGTTCCCTTAAATACGGTCTGGTCTTCAATAAATCTTGCGTGTTCCGACTGGCTGATAGCTGTTCCAGCACGCTCTGCCAGCAGATACAAGTCACCATAACCGCCAATGATTACATCATCCGGGATAAAAGACAGCTTTTCGATTGCTCCGCCAATTACTGGCATCGTTCCGTTCTGCCCGGTTACAATCGCACCAGCAGCGTTGATGGTCAGGGCATTTGCAACCAGCTTTGTAAATGTCTTTTCGTTCATTGCCCAAAACATTTCGCCGTGGCTGTAATCTGCCTTAGCGTTTCCGGATGCAATAACCAATTCCTTAAACAACGCTGCATCTGTTTTACCAGAGATTGCAAGCACGTTGCTGGCGGTAAGGTTTGCCCACGCTCTGGCGGTGGTAGAGTAACCAGACGGCTTTGCAGCCTGCGTCAGACGTGTGACAATACCAAGCGGCATTTTAGTCCCAGTACCGTACAAGATTGCCTTGTCCAATGCGTAACCGATAGCCTGACCAAGTGCGGAGATAATCTCGGTTGCAAGGGCAATGTCGGAATCTTCCAGCACGGCATTGCAGATTGCGATAAATCCGCCGACCTTATAACCGTCTACCTCTACGTTGTTAAAGGTGAGGTTTAATTCGTTGAGTGTGCTACACATTTCCGTCCAAATTGCTTCCGGGATTGCTCCCATTACGTTCTGTCTTGCCTTGCCCGGCACACTCTTAACATTTACATGCTTGTACAGCTTAGAGTATTTAAGCGTGGTTTCTTTGATTAAATCCAGTGCAACTTCCGGGATAAGCAGCTCAGCACCGGTAATAGACCGCTGATTCTTGCCCATTTCCCGGACACGTTCCAACCAGCTTTTTACAGCATCGTTGGCAAAAAACGCATCACGTTCCTGTACGTTCATGCCAAAAAATTTCAATCTGGTTTTCATTTTAACATTCCCCTTTCTGGTTTCATCTTCCGAATTACCCTCGGCTTGCGGTGTCTGTTGTTTCTGTTCCACGGCATCCAATTCTTTCTCCATGTCAGCAATTTCCGTTTCCAGTTCGCTGATGGACTTTTCGTTTTCCGCCTTGTCTTGTTCAAACTGGTTGACAGCCTTTTCAACCACCGCCTTTTCTTCTTCGGTTTTTGCCTCGTTGATGTCGGATTCCAGTTCTTTTTCCCGTTTTTCCAACTCTGCGGCGGCTGTGCGGAGTTCCGCCAGTTCAGCTTTTTTGCTGTCAATCTTGTTTCGCAATAACAGTGCTTTCAGCATTTTTTATTTTTCCCCTTTCAGTTTTTTCAAAAGTGTGGATTTCCACGCTTCTGATTTTCGCTTTTCGATTTGTTCCAAGTCCTTTTTGCGTGCAGATATGCCAGTTTCTTCATACGCCGGATATGTGCAGCAAGACACTTCATACAGCTTTGCTTTTGTGATTCTCCAATGGACTTTCCCTTCTGCAGGGAAAGTTGTTTCTTCGCTAAGGATTTCAAAACCGAAGCTGCATTGAGACACATCGCCACGTTTTACCCGTTCATAAAGGTTCATCGCCTCGCTATCTTTTGGGTTGATGTAGATTTTTCCCCATAATCCGTGAGAATCCTCTCTCAATTCCAGCGTGTGGGCGGTTGTACGCCCAAGCACAAGCCGGGTGTCATGGTCAATAAGTGCCCGGACATCTCCAGCAAGCGTTTCCGAAAACGCACCCGGTGCAACGCTCTCGCTCATGCCATACCCCATATCATAATTGGAATCAAATACCGCAAAATAGCCCTCAATTACAGGGGCTTCGTTTGTTTCGCCGTCCCTCGTTGTAAGTACTGACTGCATCGTGCGATACATGACGTTATTCCGTTCCATTTTCTTCTTTCCCTCCCTGTACTAATTTTTTTTGATACGCTGACATCTCATAAGGGATGTAGTTTTCCAGCACTCGTAATTCATCCAATCCCTCCCTTGGTGACAAGCCCATCCGGTCACGTACCTCGTTGCCAGTAGCAAAACCACGGTCAGACAAGCCACCAAATACGTCAGCGATGGTTTTTATATCCCAATCAAACAAAGACAAAACATTAAAGCGGATGTACATGTTTGGGGATAAAATCAGCTTTTTTGTCATTTCCTGCTGTATTCCAATCACAATCGGCTTTACAGTGTGATTTACAAAAGCGTTCCACTCGTCTTTACTGTAGCTGTCAACACCCAGCAAAAACGGCGGCACGCCCAAAATCGCTGCAATCATCCGCCTGTTTAGCTTTACAACGTCGCTGATTGCTAAATCAGACAAAGACAGCGGTTTGATTTGTTCAATTGAGAATTGTTCCGCCGGAATCAGCCATGGTTCGCCAACTTCACTGGATTCTACGTAATCTGCCAGCAGTTTCTTTCTTCCTGTCGGCGAACTAAATTCATCGGTCAACGCATCTACTTTTACAATGACAGACGGTTTCCACTTGCTGGATAAAAATGATTTTTCCGTTGCGGCTGCCTGTTTAAGGTTGTCCGCAAACGGTCGCAGGGATATTTGCAAGCCTCGCCCTTTCCATAGGCAATTCGGGGAGGGGTTGTGTATGAAATGCAGAATCTCGTCCGATTTATACGGAATCCCGTCAATCATGACAGAGTAAGAACCGCTTTCCGGAATAGAAACTTTTGACGCCGCAATTGGTTCTAAATCTCTCAAATATCCGCCAGTTGTATGTACTTTTACGATACTATTTCCTTTTCCGTATAGCAAAAGATTCATTACGATTGCTTCCATCCACGTCTTCCGGGTCATGTTTGCCATCGGTTCGATGTCGATTTTTCGGCTGAGAGCGTTCACAATCCGCTTGTCTCCCTGTTCGGTATTTTCCATCAAATGGATGGTAAGAGAGCCAATCAATTCCGCAATGCGTCTGCAAGCGGTCATTACTTCCGGACAGCGGTCTAATGTTGTATAACCCGGTACGCAGATTGCATCATTTTCCCTGTCAGATAAAAATAATGCAACCGGCGAGTTATTCCGTGTTTTCTTTTTTTGATTCCAAAACATTTTATCCCCACCAATCCTTTGCTTTTTGTTTACGCTCCATGCTTTGCAAGTATCTAACACAAGCAAAAACGCTTGCATCAAACAAATCAATCCGGTTTGTTTCCCCGATTTTTTCGTATTGTATCATATCGTCCGTTTTTTCAATTGCACTCACATTTTCCACGCAATATTCAAATGCTTCGTTGTGTAAATAATACAGTTTTCCGTCTTTCGCACGTTGTTCAATGTGCCGGAACCCCTCGGATTTTAAATAATAATATTGTGGTTGGTCAATAATATTAAATCTCGCTTGTTTCATTTCAATAAAATATTCTCTCGCAAATTTTCTGTCATGCCCGATTTGTTTTATTTTAAATCCACGCTGCCGCATGGAAATAAACCAGTTTACAACGTCAGCAGCGTTGACGGTTGGACTGTTGCACATGGTTAAAAGTCCATCATCCGCCCAGCCAAACAGCGGTATTTCGTCCTCGTCTGCCTTTTTTGCCGCCATTGTGACCGGAAAAAAAGCATGTGTAATGATAATGTCAACGTCTTCTTTTGCATAGTGCCCGTATAAAGCCCCAGCGGTCAAATCGTACATTCTGGACAAATCCGCTCCGCCATACCAATCAATCGGCATACGCAGCAAGTCCTCTATCGTCCAATTGTATTTATTATCCGATGCACGAAACTCTGATAAATCAAAATATGCTCGCATAGCACTGGTATAAATATTGAGTGACCGGCTTAAAAAGTCTTTGCGTTGTTGAGGGTCGTTTTGTGCCTGCAGCGATTCCTGCAAAATGTCGGCTGGTCTAATTGTAACGCCGTAAGATGGGTTTGCTTTTTCGTGTTGAACAGGTGACGTATAATCTACCTGTCCATGCTCGTCTTGTTCTGCTTGGGATACAAAACAAAAAAGCGTATCGTCCTTTACCGTGCCATTTAAAACCTTTTTTGCATACTCTAACCGCCGATAACAAAAGCTGTTGATGTTATCTCCGGCAGTAGTAATGCCTATCATCAACTTGTTTGTATAGGCTTTCATTGCCTCTTTAAACCGGTTATACTGTGCGGATTTTTTAAAAGCGTGTACCTCGTCTGCGATTGCAATATTGCAGTTAAAGGAATCCTGTGCATCTGGATTGCTTGCTAACGCCTCAATACGTATAGAACCATTTGGTCTGCCGTTTGCGTCTGTAAATTGATAACTGATAGAGTGCTCAGCGTTGTTGTTAAGCACTCTAAAATCATCAATCATCTCACGGTATCGCAACGTGTACAAAATATCGTTAAAAGATTCGCACGCTTGCTTTTGCGACGCTGCAACGATGTAAATAATAGACCCAGAGCGACGTTCCAAAATTGCCAACGCAAACGCTAAAGCAGCAATAAACATGGTTTTTCCGGATTTTCTCGGAATAAAAATAAATGCTTCTTTGTATCGGCGTTCTTTTGTTCCTGTATAATAAAATCCAACAAGATTATATACAATAAAGACTTGCCACGGCTGCAGCAGCATCGGCGTGTTCATAAGCGGTTCGCCCTTTAGGCTTTCCCCTTGCTTGTGCACCATAAACCGTTCAATGATGTTGCAAACCAAATCCGGTTCTTTTGTGTGCAACTCCAAATCATCACGCTTTAAATCTTCTAAAAACCGCTTGCATTCCAAAAAATTATTTCCAGCAATAATCTTTCCGGCGACGACATTCTTGGCATATTGTATTGCAATCTGCTTAAATTGTTTAGTCGCCAAGGCTCTTTAGCACCTCCGCAAGAGTATCTGTTTTTTTCTTTTTCATTGCTTGTTCGTCGATGTTTTTTAGCCCTTTGGGTGTAAGCCCAAGGTCACGCCAATATGCCAAAGCAGTCTTGTTAAGTTCATCCCACAACATCAAAGATGGATTTTTTGTCCTGTTGGTTTCGCCGTGAGAGTTTGTGTGCTCTATAATAGGGTTTCCGTCATATGTTTCTAACGTCTGGTCACGTTTTTCAAGGATGTCAGCCAGCGAATCAATCACACCATCAAAAGATTCTTTGTAAGTATTGATAGCAATGCAGGCTTTTTTGATTTGAGATTTCCATTTTGATTTTGTCACCGAATCACCTCCCAATGCTTTTGTGAAAAAAATCGACGCAGTTAGAAAGAGTTCCCTACACCGTTCCAGTAGGAGCCGCCCAAGCCCCTGCAAGGAGGGGGGGAGGGTTACCGCCGTCTTCCGCCTTTTTCCGGGTGCCGCTTGTTGTGGCACGCATCGCAAAGGCTTATAAGGTTATCGCTTTGCAAGGCAAGCTCAGGGTAATCGTCCAAATGTTTGATGTGGTGCACCGTAACCGCCGGACGTATCCGACCATAACGCTTGCAGTCCTGGCATTGGTAAGCATCCCGTCGCAGAATCACGCAGCGTTTGTGCCGCCATGCCTTAGATTTGTAAAAGTTTGAAACATCCATCTATACCACCATAAAAAACACCGCACGGATACCTCCGCACGGTGCGTTTATCCTATATCTATTATACCAGTAATAGATGCAGGATTGCAATATATTTCGCCGAAATTCATGCTCTTTCGGAATTCCATTTTATACAATATGTTGATATGCTTGTATCAAATCACACTACATCTTGTGCTGTCGTGTAAACGTCGATACCATACGCCTTGCGTTTGTTTATGCAATACCGTCGTAGGTCTAACGATTGCAAGACCAAAATGCTGTAGTAATAGCTTAGCAAATCACCCTCTAACCGCTCGATATAATGCAGGGATTCCGGCGTGTTGTTATATTTTTTTAAAGCACGCTCGTACTCCGCCATAGTTGTCCGGACAATGCAGGCAGCAAGGTATATATAGCAGTTGTCTATGTTGTCATATCGTTTCAGCGGTATCGGCTCTTTACATGTTGCCTTTGCTTCCGCTTGCGGATTGGATTTATATGCATCACGTTTTTTGTGGCGACGCTCAACGTTAATTGCATTATAGCAAGGTCTGCAACACTGTCCAGGTGTCCACTTTGTTAGCTTCCCGGTGCGTTTGTTGTTGTAAAAATTCCAGCCATCCGGCAGCGGCTGACCACACCGTTTACACACCTTATTCATTTTCTCACTCCACTTTACCCTTTACTTGTAATTGGATTTTTGTAAAATCAATCTGGTAATCCTGTTCAAAATGCTGCATCTGTTCCAGTGCATCGGGTGACTTGCCAAAAATCGGCGGTATTTCAGCGATGGACTGCACATTGTCAAACAGCCGCTGCAACCGTTTCCCTTTCCAGCCATAGTGCCACTCCAACGCAACGAATACCATCGCCATGCCCTGATAGATAGCCATTTTGTGACTATACTCGACCTCGTTCTTGTTGTACAGGTTTTTCCGCTGTAAGGCTGGGTTCTTCATTCGGATTCCCTCATCTTGTTTAGAATTTCTGCTGCTTTTTCGGCGTTTTTCTCAGTGTCAAAATATTCCCCAACGCAAAAATCAAAAGCACTCCAGTACGTATATTTCCAGTTGCCTGTCTTTCTGTCATAAAAAAGATAAAATTTGTGTTCTTCCTCATTGCTCCAGTCCGGCACATAATCCGGACAGAGCATATCATGCAGCTGCTCAAGTCGTAACAACAACCGTATTTTCTCCGCAACTTGTTCGGCACGCTCTTCCGTGGGGAAACAGTTGCCAATCTCAAAATTGTATCTGTCTTCTTTGCCATTGTAATTGCAAAAGCAGTAGATAGATAAATCATTATTAACAAAAAAATATTCTTCTCCAACCCCCGGCTTCCACGGCTTCAACTTTTCCTGTTCCTTTTGTGCCTCTGCTTCTCTCTTCAGTTCTTCCAACTTTTCCAAAAATTCCGCTTTCAGGGCTTCCAGTTTCTTTTCGATGTCGTTCATTTCAACATTTCCTTTCGTTTTTATTTTGCTCAGTATTTTATAAAATCATCGCCATAAATACTGTTAAGCACATCAAATACATGTCCCATACCCAGCCCTTTGTTGTTGGGTATCCACAAACCATCCTCGTTGTACTCGCCGCCGTTTATGCAGTAATTGTACTGTTTTGGATGTGTCTCTTTAAGCAACTCAAACCTGCTTTTACCTTTGTCCAAATGGCAACCAAATCCACAAAAAATGCAGCCTGTTCTGTTGCAACCTGTTGTTTCAAGTTTATCTGTTCCGCATTCATAGCCGTATTCTTCAAGTCTCATTTGTTCAGGTTGTTCAGAATATACTACATCACCATACACGCTCGCTATTGGTAAATTGTATTTCTTTATGTATTGATAAATATCCTGTTCAGTCCAGAAACTCATAGGATTTGACATTGGATATTTGGTATCAAATGCATTGCAACCTTTTTGAAGCCATTGACCTAATCTTTGTTTTCCCTCAGATGCCATTTGTGCTGTTATTGGCTTTTTTTGAGTAAGTCTTGTATATTTTTTTATAGGCTTCTTTTTCATAACGTCACAGCAGGCATTTGAAATAATAAAATCTACATCAATCAATGGCTTGTATTTTTCAATTGTGTAAATCGACTTTGCTCCGTCACTCCGTGTTGCTGTTCCATTTACATATTTCATTGCCCATTCTTTACCTTGCCTTGCATCGTGTACTTTCCTTGATACATTTTTACTTATCATCGGATATCCATATTTTTTGATAACTTCATCAAACCTCATTTCGGGTTTTAATATCGTGACGTTATCAAACGTCTTTACAAACCTTTGTATCTCCGGATACTCCAACCCAGTATTTACAAATACCGCCTCTACATCCGGATACATCTGGCGTACCAGATGCAATAAAACCGTGCTGTCTTTGCCGCCGCTAAACGACACATAAACCTGTCCATCATCCACATACTCGCTGTACTCGTCTTTTTTTAGAGACGGCTCTTTGCCGCCTCTTGTGTCAAACACTACAAAACGCGTTTTGCCTGTCTTGGTGTTTGTGATTTTAAACTTGCACCAACTCTCATACCAAACCTTGATACGCTGCTTTGTCATTATGATTTTTGCATTTAACGGCAAAGACTGCATTTGCACCAAATCTGATTTCTGGTGTCGTTTAACATCATCGTTCATTTTGATTCCTCCGTTTCGCTTCTCCGATTCCATGCCTTTCTTGCTTTTACATCATATTCCGCCCCGTAAAAGCAAACATCCGCACCGCATACGTTACAGATAAACATCTGTGTACCTTTCAAAGGTGCTGTCACCTGCTTTACGTTCTTATTGCCGCAAAACGGGCAAGGTTTCAATCTCGATTTGGCTTTCATAGGTTTTCTTCCTTTCTCTTTCTTTCGGCTTCTTTCGTTTCTTTCGCTACGATTAAAACGTAACGGTGACATTTAAAACCGCCGCAGCCAACCAATAAACCGCCCGTCTGTGGTCTTTATGCCACAAACAAACCGCTGCTGCACCAACATCCAGCAGTATCATGGCAATTGGTAGGATTTGCGTGACGTTGATTTTGTTCATGTTCATGTCTTCCTTCCCGTTTTACCAAGCACAAGCCTATGGTTTCTAAAACCACCTTTTACTTTTCCTCTCGCAATCTCCAAAGCATGCACAGATTTGCTATAGCACTCATCACACTGCTTTTTGCCGTTATCAATATCCTTGCCACAGGTTACACAGTGGTAGCCATCGCCAAACATATATCTTGGCAAAGCCCCGTTTTCCCGTCTCTTTTCCATATGCCTGTTTGCATCCTGCTTTGCACACATCACGCACATGGCTCTTCCAGATGCTGCCGGCTTTTTTCCGCAGCGTGTGCATTTTCCAGCAGCTTTTCGCTCTGCATATTGTTTTCTTAGCTTTTCGTTCCGTGCTTGCTTTTGTTCTTCTGACATACTGTGATAGTATTTCATATTTCGTTCAGTTCTTTTTTCTAAGCATGCAAAGCATTCCTTTCTGTTGGGTGCAGCTTTTTCTTGCCCACAACTTACACAAATCCCATGCTGGGCATACCAATCTTTCAATTCTTTTCCCATCGTCACTGCTCCCATCCATACCACTGCACCCTCAAATCAACGTTACCAGCATTATGCTGACCTCGTATCATTTTGACTGTACGCAGTTTTGCGTTTGCATTATCTACCGTCAGATATAACAGCGGATGCATATTCCCTTTTTTGTCGAGCCGCTGTAACCACATCCCAGTGATTGCATCACGGATACCGTACACCGGACGGCGTTGCACGTCCATTTTTAAGATTTCTTTTGTCAAACTCCTGTACAAAGTAAAAGCCTTTGGTTTTGCAAGTTCCTCTGCCGTAAATTCCGGCGGCTCTATCAAATACGAGTTGCAACGTGTATCGACCATCCTAAAAAGCCGACGTGTACAAATGTTGTACTCCTGCGTGATTATTTCGGCGGATTTGCCGCTCAGATAATCAGACACCGCCCGACGCAACCGCTTTTCCTCGTCTTTCCAGTTACGGACAATTGCATCTCGGTATTCTCCTCGTCGCTCGCTGCAAAAATATCTGACTGTATCGCCTGTGATTTTGTATTTATCACCTAACGCGTTGACCGGACAACGGTCTACAAAATAATCATATGCGACTTGCATTTTAAACCGCTCTGAGTATCTTTTTGACATATCCATCCCTTTCCTGCTATATCGGCTCATCCAAGTTTAAAATCAGACTTGCATAAGCTTCAGCGTTTTCTGATACCGGTGTTTCTTGTTGCTGCTTTTTTCCTTTGTGTGGTGTTCCCTCTGTTTCGCCCCAATATTGCAGTGTCTTTTTCCAGTTTCGGATAAAATTCCCGTTTTTCGTCTTCCAATCTCTTTCCGTGTAATAGTCATAAAACTTTTGCACGTCAATCCGGATTTTCTCTTGCTCTGCAAATAACCGGATTTCTTCCAGCGTTGGAGGAAAATTTTGGCTTTCTGCATCTAAGATAGATAGATAGATATCTTCTTTATCTTCTTCTATCTTCTTATTCTGTTGGGACGACTTTGGGACGACCTCGGGATTATCTTGGTAATCACCTGGGGAAATGCTTGGGACGTTCTGAAACTTATCATAATTATTTACCGTAAATACGGTGCATTTCGGGTATTTGCACCTTGTGATTTCCCCTGTGGTTTCAAGGTGCTTAATCGCAGTCCTTACTTTGTCCACACTTAGCTTAGTTTCACTCGCCAGAACGGCATAGCTGGAAACCCGACTTCCACGGGGTACAGTGATTCCGTGCCATTGGCTTTCTGCGATGCTGACGGTCAACAGCAGATGCAGGAAGACCGTTTTTGTGTTGATGTCATCGTACCACTCCCAGTTTAAAAGTGACCGATACAGCTTGATATAACCGCTTTCCAGCATCCGCCATCACCTCTTTTCTTAGAATGGTACGTCACCATCGCCGAGAATCGTTTGGAAGTCGCTAAGGTCGTCGAGGTCAATTTCCGGCGTTGACTTACCAGCATTTTTGACATCCGCCTCATAGGTATGTACGACATTTTGCGACTGATTGACAACATCCTGCATCGGGTTGCTATAGGGCTGCGTCTGCGGCTCACTGTAAGCCGTTTGCGGTGTGGGTTGGTAGTTTTGCGGTTGGCTGTTATAATCGCTCTGCGTGGCGTTCTGAGTATTCTTTGATTCTCCGAAAGTCACATTGTCCGCTTGCACGTCCATAGCATAATGTTTCACCCCGTTGCTGTCCGTGTAATCTGCGTTCTGCAGCTTGCCCTCTACGATAATCATCGACCCTTTACGGAAATACCGGCTGACAAATTCCGCTTGCTGCCGCCAGCTGACGATGTTGATAAAATCCGCTTTCTGGTCGCTGTTTTTGCTGTACTGCCGATTGACGGCAATCCGAAAACGGCAAACAGCAATGCCGCTTTGTGTGTTTCTGAGTTCCGGGTCTGCACACAACCGACCCATTAAAATTACCTTGTTTATCATTGTTTTTGCTCCTTTCGCAGCGGTGCAACCGCTCTTTCGTAGTTCCGATAGTAATAGTAAAAGATTTCCAGTAGCTTTTTGGCTGTGTCCTCTTTTTTGACAAATGACACCTGCAAGCCGCACCGATTGCCCGACCGGAGCGACCGCAGAGCGAAATAGACGGTTTCGCCGATGCGTTTCACCTTTCGATTCTGGGAAATCATCTGTTTTTCTGGGATTTCATAGGCTTTTAGCTCTGCCTCCGACGTTACGCCCTCTAAAATCAACTCCATGTGCCGGGCATTCTTTGCGGCTGTTTCCAACTCTTTTAAAATCCGCTCTTGGTCTCGGATAAAATTCCCAAAAAGTTCATCAACGCTGCCTTTCCGCTCGACCACACAAGACCGTTCAAAACTTTTTCCCCCGACCTCAAAAGAGTAATCGCCAAAATCTAGCTTGCGGCTTTCCGTTGCAATCCCGTTTGCATGCAAAAACTGTATAATGTGCTGGTTGCATTGTTCCCGAGTGTCGCAGATAACCGTTATTTTCTTTTCAAAAACTTTTCTCTCAATCAAATGTCGTCAACCTCGCAATCATACACCGACTTATAATTTATCGGTTTTGTAATTATCTTTTTAGACCTGCAATAATCGCACTCGCCGCAGGACATCGGCAATAAATCGCCGGTTTTTATCTTTTGATACCGCTTTACGAGCGACTGAACAAACTCTAACGCTGCCTCAAGGGTATCATCCGGTATCCAAAACAGATTTAAATCTGGCTCTGGCTCTTTTGTGACGACAGCCAGATAAAACGGCAATGTTTTCCCGGTGTTTTGCCGGACAATCTCCTGATAAATTGCCCCTTGGATGTCATACCGCCAAAAATCAATGAAATGCAGTTTCTTTTTTTTGGCTGGGTCATAAATCAGGTTAAAATCCCGGACAACCTTTAAATCTACAATCATCAGACCCTCATGATAGCTGTCAATTTTGGATTTAAAGGGTATACCGCAGATTTTGCCGGTAAAGATTCGCTGTTTTTGTCCGCCCATGTATTGCATAAATTTTTTATCTCGCTTTACTCGCTGAATAATGTAATCAGCGTGTTGATATGCAGATTTTAATTTGCCTTGTCTTGTAAAGATTGCTGGGTGATTTGCAACAAATGCATCCAGCGTACCCTCAAAGTATGCATCAACATAAGAGCCGACCAATAAAGCCTCGGTGCTTGGTCTATGGTATTCGCCGTGCAATTCTGCAAGGGTTCGTGCCTCGCAATCTAAAAAAGATTTAAATTGTGAGGCACTCATATAACCTTGGTTGCTTTCCGGTGAGTAATAATTCTCACTCGTTAGCATCCTGTTCCCTCTCTGTTTCCGCCAACGGGTCAGGAGCGTCTGTCGCCTTTTGGCTGATTTCTTCCGCCTCTCCCTCAACGTGGCAGCCCATCAAAACATCTGGACAATATACACGGGCAAAAAACGCCCCTGCACGGTATGCCAACATCTGTTCAGGCATGTTTTTCCATTTTGTGTTGCTCAACCAGCCCTCGGCGATTGCCATAGCGATGGTGACCTCAGTACCTGCAAGTTCGGTATCTCCATCCTTTGCCGTAATGTAACAGCCGCGTTTGTTTGTTCCACGCTCACCGGTGTAATTTACTCTGACATCTGTAAACCGCTGCCGAATAAAGCACAGGCACGCTTGTCCGCTCCACGACGGCTTACCCTTTACAACATACAATTGTTGCATGACCATCAACGGGGACACGCCCATCCGCTGAGCCATATCCACAGCAATTGCACAATCTGCCGGCTTACCGACATAAGCGGTTGGCACAAGACCACTCGCCGCAAACACCTTACCGATTTTTAACGCATCCGCAAAATCCGCCATAACCGGGGTGCTGATTTCCCTTTTTGGCGTTGTGGTTGCTAACTGGTTGCTTTCATTTTCCATTTTTAACCTCCCATTATAAAGAACTCAACAAAGTACTAACTTTAATAGTAAATGTCATGCTATCAATTACTTTGTTAAAACATTCCTCGCACATCCAAGAATCATCTAAACCGCTGTTTTTTTGGAAGCGTATTAGTTTTTCATCGCCTGATACTTCCTCGCCGCAGGTATCGCAGTAGTAGTGTAAAACACGTTTTGCACCGCAGTTTCTGCATTGCTCGCAACAACTGCAATCGTTTTCAATTTTTACCACTTGCGACCACATCGCTTTCCAAAAAATCCAGCTGGCTGAGGTTTAGTTCTGGTTCTTCCTCTGCGGCTTGCTTTGCAAGTGCCTGCAGATCTGCGGCCACAAAGTCATGTGCTTCTGCATCCAACTCGCCAAGGATGCGGTACAGCGGCTGCATTATGTCAAAATGGTCAGCCTCTTGCACCGGGTTTAGTGTGGTACTATCTGCGTGCATCGCCTCAACGCACATGATAGCAACTTGGATTGCATGTTGTCTCAAAAAGACTTCATCTTTTTTCATGTTGACATTCCTTTCTGTTTGTGATAAAATAAGGGTGTTTTTCATTCTCCCTCGTTACTAGTTGCTGCTGGTGCGAGGGTTCTTTTTTGCCCGTTCTTCCATCAGCTCTCCGTTTAAGATGTTAATCTCTTGCTTTAGCAATCCGCTTTCCTGATTTGCCAACCGTCGCAGCGTCTGACACGCTTTTGCAAGTTCCGTCATTTCGTATTCTTCCGTTTCCTTTTCAAACGCCTTTCTCATTTTGCGTTTTTGGCGGTCTCTTTTGTTGGCTTTCTTTTTTTGCTCAATTGCACACTCCGTACAATATTTGACGGCGTTAAACCGTCCCAGCGTATCATAGCTGGTATCAGCAATCTCAATACCGCAGACTAAACAATACTTAACCATTATTTCTCACCCCCTCCCCCGACGGGAGGAAAAGCTAGCTTTTCCTACTGCTTTTCCTACCGCTTTTCCTCGACATTCCCGAAAAAATCAAATTTCCGGCGGTGGGGGAGTGTTGCCGCATCGCTCTGCACAAACATCCAGCAATCGGCGTGCAAAGTCATTGACAATCTCCGGCGGAATGTCGGTCAGTGTGGTATGTACTCGCCGACCTCTGTTGTCAAAATGAGTAATCTCAATCGGCATACTCTCGCCAGTCTGGATAGCTACAACACTATCATTTATCAACTGATTGCATTGCTCGTACTGCTGGAGATTGCTCTCCATGCGGTCTGTCTGTTCCCGTGCCGCCTGATAATCAAACCCAGCCGGTACGGGTTTTAACGCCCGTCCGGAATCCGCCGCTTGCTCGTCGAGCGTGCGGTTATGCCGCTGCCAGGCAACCCAGCAGATAACAGCAGCAATGCCACCTAAAATCATCGTTTGCATGATTGCTCCTCCTCTGGTTCAGAGCCTGCCTTGTCTGCAACATCTTGAATAATGGTAGCGGCTGCACACAAGATAAGATTTTTATCCTCTTGATTGAGTCCGCTCATGATTCCGATAAACGTACAAAATGCTATTTTAGCGGCGTCAAATTCTTTAAAACCTCTCACCTTGACCTTAGATACATTGCTCTTTCTGGTCGTTTTGATAACGATTTTTCCCATCTTTCTGATTTTCCTCCCTGTTTTTACTCCAGTAGACCGGACACACATACCACCCTGTAAACTGCCAGGATACGTTCCAGTCCAGCCCGCATTGCTCGCAGATGGCGTATTTGTGTCCGTTCCGATACGCAACTTTCCGGCTCATGCTCTGCCATCCCATTCATATTGGTTCATTTTGCCGTTCTTGTACCAACGAATCCAAGTCCTTTCCGTCATATTCATCCAAAAACGCAAGAAACGTAGATACACGGCACTTGTACGAGCCAAGTTTTAAGAATCGCAGCAATCCAGTTTTGCGGAGATTGTGAACGGTTGCAACATTGCATTTCAGCAAGGAAGAAACGTCCTTTACGGTCAGAAGTTGTTCCGGCATCGGCTGCAAAACCAGCGTTGTTTTCGGCGTGATGTTATCTTCTCTGATGATGTTGTTCATATTCTCACCTTACTTTCTATCGGTTGCTTTTTCTTGCTGCTGTACACCAAGAATTTCATCAGCGGAGCAACCCAGCTGTTCCGCCATGTTCCGCAAAATCTCTGCGGACGGTGGGCGAAAGCCATTTTCGATTTGGCTAACCATCTTGTCCGAAATTCCCAGAGCCTTTGCAAGTTGTACCTGTGTCAGTTCATGCCGGATTCGGGTCTTCTTAAAACTTTCTGCAATCAGCATCCAATCATCCTTTCTATTTTTATTGCCCTTACGGGCAGTGGGTCGGGATACGCTCCCGACGGGCGTTGGTGGATGCTGCGGAATTGCACCGCACAGCAAGACAGAGGAAACGAAATAGACAATGCTCCCTGACGGAGACAGCTGTCACGGAGTTGCACCGTGCATTGTCCAGAGGCTTCATATCTCGGCTGGACAACTAAGACGCATCCCATTATGCGGTGATTCGCTCACCGCAAAGCGTAGTATAAAGGCAAATAATGAGATATTGCCAATGGCTACGATGCTGCCACACCGCCCCCGTGTTGCCGATAGGTCAGCAGGTGTTGTATTTCCTGTCAAATTGTGATAAAATTGACTGGAAAGAGGGTGAATGATATGAAGTTAAACTACGATTGCTTACGGTCATTGTTGTTAAAACTCGAAGAATTTGAAAATATCGATGAGAATCTAAATTACCAATCTATGACACTCGATGACATGGAAAAAGCACTGCCGGACTTTCCAAAAAATGTAATTGCATATACAACTTTAAAAGCAGAACAAGGTGGATTGATAAATGCACAAATAATGAATGCAGATAATAGCATTTACATGTGCATTTATTCTAGCTTAACCTACGATGGACATCAGTTTCTTGACAATGTTAGAAGCAATAGTATCTGGAGTAGAACAAAATCAATTGCAAAAAAATTAGGATGCACATCGCTCAATTCGTTGATGTCTATTGCTGGGAAGATTGCTCTTGATGTAATTCAATCCCAAT
>JABLTN010073180.1_pt1 | contig 30118 bp, 30 predicted proteins | sample 7160141 | NCBI WGS metagenome assembly JABLTN01 (sample SAMN14651226, study PRJNA627086) | human gut metagenome | isolation source: feces | host: Homo sapiens | reverse complement strand
TCTGGCGGCGTTCGTGGCACTGACCGCCGCCGTGGGCACGGCACTGTGCGGCATGGTGGCCAACCTCACCACGGGGAAAAAAGCCTACTCTGCGGTAGAAGGTGATATACAGCAATTGCTGTCAACTACAAATGCTTTACAGGAAAAGCTGCTGGATCAGGTGGCTGCGGACGCGGAGGGATTCCTGCCGCTGGCGGCGGTATATGCCCTGCCCAAGGACGCGCCTGACCGCGCGGCAAAGCTGGTGCAGGCATCGGAGACAGCCTGTGCCGTGCCGCTGCGGATCATGGAGCTGTGCGTGGATGCGCTGGCCGCTGCGAGGCGTCTGGCGGACATTGGCTCCCGTCTGGCGGTGTCCGATGCCGGGTGCGCCGCCGCCATTCTGGGCGGAGCATTGCGGGCGGCGTCCCTGAACGTGCTGGTGAATACCAAGGCCATGGGCGCGGCGGGCGCACTGCTGACGGAGCGGTGCCTTGCCCTGCTGGCTAGGGGCGAAGCGGCGTCTGACGCCGTATTCAAGCAGGTGAAGGACCGCCTGCTGTAAGGAGGAACGGCCTATGGCAAGACTATTGACGGGCAGAGAAGCGGCGTCGGCCCTGACCGAAGAGCTGAAAGGGCGCACGGCATCGCTGGCGCGGCAGGGAGTGACGCCGAAGCTGGTGATCCTGCGCTGCGGCGAGAACGAAGCGGACGGCGCGTACCTGCGGGGCGCACTGAAACGCGGCGCACTGTGCGGCGTAGAGGTCGAGGTCCGTACCTTGCCGGATACGGCATCGCGGCAGCAGCTGCTGGACGCCATCGATGCTGTCAACGCAGACAGCACCGTCCACGGATGTTTGCTGCTGCGGCCCCTGCCGCCCCATCTGCGGGACGCGGAGCCGGAGATTTGTGACCGGCTGCTGCCGGAAAAGGATGTGGATGGTATGACCGGCACCTCCGCCGCCGGTGTGTATCTGGGCCGGCCTTTGGGCTTCGCCCCCTGCACGGCGGAGGCGGTGACGGTACTGCTGGAGTATTACGGCGTGGCCTGCGCCGAAAAGCGGGCGGTGGTCATCGGCCGCTCTCCCGTGGTGGGACGGCCTGCGGCCATGCTTCTGCTGGCGCGGAATGCCACGGTGACGGTGTGCCACACCGCTACGGCGGACCTGCCTGCCGTCACCCGCGGAGCGGACATCATCGTGTCGGCGGCCGGTGCGGCGGGGAGCCTGACGGCATCTCACGTCCGACCTGGCCAGACGGTGATCGATGTGTCCGTGAGCTGGGATGCGGCGCGGAACGCTATGGTGGGCGACGCGGAATTTGACGCCGTGTCCGCCGTGGTGGATGCCATCACACCGGTACCCGGGGGCGTGGGCGCGGTGACATCCGCCGTGCTGATGCGCCATGTGGTATTGGCGGCGGAACGCGGAAGAAAGTAAGAAGTAAGAGGATAGAGGATATATGAATCTGTTTTTGACGTTGGCGTATCTGTTTTTCATCGGCTCCGTGCTGGGCTGGGTGTTGGAGCTGTTCTATCGGCGCTTCATCTCCGGCGCCAATCCGGAGCGGAAGTGGATCAATCCGGGCTTCTGCGTGGGCCCTTACGTGCCGCTGTACGGTTTCGGCCTGTGCATCCTGTTTGTGCTGGCCTATATCGGCGACGCCCATGGGGTCAATACCACGGGCGGCAAGCTGCTGATGTTTCTGGGCATGGCGGTGAGCATGACGGCCATCGAGTACATCGCCGGTATCGTGTCCCTGAAGTTCATGCACATCCGCCTGTGGGATTACAGCAGCCAGTGGGGAAACATCCAGGGCCTCATCTGCCCGCAGTTCTCCCTGATCTGGGCGGCGGCCAGCGCGGGATATTACTTTCTGGTACACCCCTACATTCTGAATGCGCTGCGGTGGCTGTCGGAGAATCTGGCGTTTTCTTTTGTCATCGGATACTTCTTCGGCGTGTTCACCATCGACGTGGTCTACTCCGCACACCTGGTCACCCGCATCCGTAAGTTCGCCCAGGAGAACGAGGTGGACATCAAGTTCGAGCGCCTGAAATCCCATATCCGCAGCCGTCAGGACGAGCTGCGGGAGAAGAACAACTTCCTGTTCGCCTTCCGCTCCAGCCACTCGCTGGCCGAGCACCTGCGTGAGGCGCAGGAGGCATGGGAGGAGCGGCGCAAGAGTATCAAGTAGTGAGCGGCATCCCAGCCTCCGCCAGCTGGCGGCACGGGACATCCCGTAGTGGAATTAATATTTATACAGGAGGAATGTAAAGTGAACGACCTTTACAGAAAAAAACCGGAGGAATGTCACTATTCCTTCACCCAGCACAGAGCCTGCGAGTTCTTTCCGTGTCACAAGACCGACCATCCGGAGGACTTCAACTGTCTGTTCTGCTACTGTCCGCTGTATACGCTGGGCAGTCACTGCGGCGGCAACTTCGTCTATCTGGACAGCGGCGTGAAGGACTGCTCCAATTGTCTGGTACCCCACGGGCGGGGGAGTTACAGCTACGTGGTGAAGAAATTTCCCGAGCTGATGGAGCTGGCCAAGAAAAACCGTTGATACGGCAGGGATACAGAACTGCAAGCAGGCCCCGCGGCATGGCTGCGGGGCCTGTTTTTATGCGGGGGAAGGGACGTCATGTGGACATTCAGGCGGCGCATGCGGCCATTTGACTGAGGTTCACAGTGGGGGAGAGTCCTGCGATCGTTTGAGATGTCGGACTACTTTTCCGTGACCACCTGGGCGAAGCCCATGGCGAAGAGCTGGGCAGCGCGGAGGGCCTCACTGAGGGAGTTGCCGGCGGTGCCGATCTCCACCAGCATGCTGCCGGTGGTCAGGTGCTGGTTGTAATTGGAGTTGCGCAGCGTCATGGGGCGCATCAGGGTGGGGGAGGTGTCCGTCAGCCTCTGCTGTACCGCCACGGCCAGCTTCACATTTTCCAGCCAGTGGTCGTTGTTGCTGCCCATGACAAAGCTGATCTGGGCGCAGCTGGGGTCCTCGCGGGTAATGACCTTGTACTGGTGGCCCGCCTTATCCTCGATGGCGTCGCGGTGGACATCCAGCACGAAGGACAACGTGGGATATTTTTCCAGATAACCGCGGATAGCATCCGCCGCCCGCTCGTAGGCCCCGTCGTAGGCGGGATCGTCGTACAGCACACGGTCATGAAGGACGGAGATGCCGTAGGAGGACAGGACGGCAGCGATCTCATCACCCACGCGGATCATATTCACCGAGTTGTCCGCCGTGCGGCAGGTGCCGGTAGGGGCATACTCCTGTCCTTTGGGCATGGTGTAGGCCTCGCTGCCGTGGGTGTGGACGATCAGAACCTGGGGCGCGTCGTCGGAGAGTGCGGCGGCGAAGCTGCCGTCGAACCAGGCGGGGTCCAACGCTTTGGTGGAGTTGTTTTTGATAAATACGTCACCTACCTGCACAAAGCCGGAGGGGGAGGTGGGGGCTATAGTCTGGGACGCGGCGCCGTTGTCGGCATCGTCCTGCGGCGCATCTGGCAGGGAGGGCTGCGGCGTCTCCTCCGGCTCCTTCCGGGACGTGTCGGGCTCCGGTACGGGGGCCGCGTCATCGGACGCAGGAAGGGAGGATACCTCCGCCCAGGCGGACAGCAGCAGCGGCGACTCCCGCAGGGCCAGCATGGCGGGCAGAGCCAGCGCGTCCACCGGAAACGTGTCGCCCAGCTCCCAGCGGAGCAGAGCCACCGGCAGGCGGGCGGAGTCGCGGACGGCGGCAATCGCGCTGCGCAGGCTGTCGGCACCGGCGGTGACGGCGGTGATCCACAGCGTGGCGGCGGCCAGAACAATGGCGGCAAGACGGGTAAAACGGCTTTTTTTCACAGGTATCCCTCCTCAGCGGTATAGACAAGCCTATGCGGCAGCGGAGCGGGATATGATTTTTTCCTTGCAAAACGGGGCGAAAAGCGGTATAATGCAAAGAGGACGAATATGGCTCATATAGTCCCGCAGCAACGGTGCGGGACGTTTCTACGGCGCCGCCGACGGCGCCACTATGGGTGTTCTGACAGTGTGCAGAACGCCTTTTTATTTTTCATGGGAGGTACGAGTCATGACACAGGTGCTGCGCGGAAACATCGTTCACGCCCCTAAGATGGGAGAGCTGTCTATCCTGGAGCACGGCTGCTTGGTGTTGGAGGACGGCGTGATACAGGCGGTCTGTTCCGATCTGCCCCGGGAGCTGGAGGGGGCAGAGCTGCGGGACTACGGCGACCGGCTGCTGATGCAGTCCTTCGTGGACATGCACCTCCACGCGCCGCAGTACCCCATGCTGGGCATGGGAATGGACTTACAGCTGCTGGACTGGCTGAATACCTACACATTCCCCACGGAGGCGCGGTTCGCCGACACGGACTACGCCCGCAGGGTGTACCGGCGGCTGGCCAGCGACCTCATCACCAGCGGCACCACGAGGGTGTGCATGTTCTCATCCCTCCACACGGAGGCCACATGGATCTTGATGGATGAGCTGGAGAGGGCCGGCGTCACCGGCTATGTAGGCAAGGTGAACATGGACCGCAATGGCCTGCCCGGGGTGCTGGAGGAAACCACGGAGGAGTCCATCCGCGAGACGGTGCGGTGGCTGGACGGGTGCCATTTTGAACACGTCAGGCCCATCATCACGCCGCGGTTCACGCCCAGCTGCACCGATGAGCTTATGGCGGCGCTGGGGAAGCTGGCCCGGGAGCGGGAGCTGTACGTCCAGTCCCACCTGTCGGAGAACACCCGCGAGATCGACTGGGTGCGGGAGCTGCACCCCGACTGCAAGCAGTACTGGGAGACCTACGACAAGTACGGATTGTGGAAGGATCACACGGTGATGGCCCACTGCGTCCACTCCGACCAGCGGGAGCGGGCGGCCATCCGCGATGCCGGTGTGGTGGTGGTACACTGCGCAGATTCCAACGTGAACATCTGCTCCGGCCTGTGTCCCGTGCGGCAGATGGTCAACGAGGGACTGTGGGTCACGCTGGGCAGCGACATCGCCGGCGGCGCGCAGCTGCCTATGTACAAGGTCATCACCATGTCCATCCGCACCTCCAAGGCACGGCGGGTCACGGACGGCTGGCACCCCGATTTCCTGACAGTGCCGGAGGGATACTATCTGGGTACCACGGCGGGCCACCGGTACTTCGGCGCGGGGGACGGCTTTGCGGTAGGGGATAAGCTCCACGCGGTGGTCATCGATGACGGCGACTTCCCCGAGGCCAGCCATCCCCTGTCGGTGAGGGAGCGGTTCGAGCGGGCTATCTACATGACCCACCGGCACAACATCGTGTCCGTCTGGTCCGACGGGCGGGAGGTCGTGCGGAGGTAACAGCGCAGAAAAGGGGGCGGCGGAAGCCGTCTCTTTTTTTGAAGCGTTTTGTACGAAACAGGGAAAATGCGCAAAACGGCAGAGGCGGCGCGTTGACAGACGGCCATCGCGGGATTATAATAGAGAGGAAAGTTGGAATGCCGTCGGAAAATGTCCCTGATGCGGGGCGGAAACGGACGGGCATACTGTGAAGTAAATTGGCTTTACAGGGACTGCGAAACGGTGAAGACTACGATATAAGGAGGCTGCACATGAAAAAGGTTCTGGAGATCGCCGCCGGTGCGGCGAAGAAGGCGGCCGGCACGGCGCTGGCGCTGGTGGGCAAGGGCTTTTCCCTGTGCCTGTCCGCTGTACGGCACGCGGCTGCGGCGGCGAGACATCTCACCGCCAAGGTGACGGGCAAGGCGGCGCACTGCGTGGGCGGTAAGATCAAGAAGGCGGCGGCACCGGCGCTGAAGGGCGTCATGATCGCGTCCGCCGCGGTGACGGTGTTGTCCTGCGTGGGCTGGCTGGTGGCCCGTCGGGACTGAGAAACCGCAAACGGTACAAAACGGGGAGGTGCGCTGCGCATCTCCCCGATATGTTATGAAAAAAGGAGTGTCCTGTATGGAAAGAAAGGAATTCAAAGCGGAGTCCAAGCGGCTGCTGGACCTGATGATCAACTCGATCTATACCCACAAGGAGATCTTCCTGCGGGAGATCATCTCCAACGCCTCTGACGCCATCGATAAGCTGAGCTATCTCAGTCTCACCGACGATAAGGTGGGCATCAGCCGCGACCAGTTCGCCATCACGCTGGCAGTAGACAAGGAGAAGCGGCTGCTGACCGTCAGCGACAACGGTATCGGCATGGACCAGAGCGAGCTGGAGAACAATCTGGGCGTCATCGCCTCCTCCGGCAGCCTGCGGTTCCGGCAGGAGATGGAGGGCGAGGCCGCCGCGGACACCGACATTATCGGCCAGTTCGGCGTGGGCTTCTACTCCGCGTTCATGGTGGCCGATGAGATCACCGTCATCACCAGAAAGTATGGTCAGGACCAGGCGTGGAGGTGGCAATCCACCGGCGTGGACGGCTACACCATCGAGCCCTGCGAGAAGGAGACGGTGGGCACCGACATCATCATGCACATCAAGGCCGACGGCGAGGAGAAGGAGGAGTACAGCCAGTACCTGCGGGAGCACACGCTGTACGCGCTGGTGAAGAAGTACTCGGACTACATCCGCTTCCCCATCCGCATGGAGATGCCCCATTCCGTTCGGAAGGAGGGCAGCTCCGACGAAAAACCGGAGTACGAGGAGAAGTACGAGTGGGAGACGCTGAACAGCATGGTGCCTCTGTGGCAGCGGAAGAAAGGCGATGTGACAAAGGAGGAGTACGACGAATTTTACCAGCAGCGGTTTGCCGACCCCCATCCGCCGCTGAGCGTTATCACCGTGTCCGCTGAGGGCGCTGTGACCTACAAGGCCATGCTGTTTATCCCCTCCGCGGCCAACGGGAGGTACTACACCGAGGACTATGAGAGCGGCCTGCAGCTGTACTCCGCCGGTGTGATGATCATGGACAAGTGCGCCGACCTGCTGCCGGACTGCTTCAACTTCGTCCGCGGCGTGGTGGATTCGCCGGATCTGAACCTCAACATCTCCCGCGAGCTTTTGCAGCACGACCGGCAGCTGAAGATCATCTGCGCCAATCTGGAGAAGAAGATCCGCGGGGAGCTGGAGCGGATGCTGCGGGACGAGCGGGAGAAGTATGAGCAGTTCTGGCAGAGCTTCGGCCGCCAGCTGAAGGTGTGCGCCATGGACAACTACGGCGCCAAGAAGGAGACGCTCCAGGATCTGATGCTGTTCTACTCCTCCACGGAGAAGAAGCTGGTGACGCTGGCGGAGTACGTGGGCCGCATGAAGGAGGATCAGAAGTTCATCTATTATGCCTCCGGCGATACGGTGGAGGCCATCGATCATATGCCGCAGACAGAGCTCTTAAAGGAGCACAGCATGGAGATCCTGTACTTCACGGACAAGGCGGACGAGTTCCTGGCCGATATCCTGCGGACGTATCAGGACAAGCCCTTCCGCTCCGCCATCGACGGGGATCTGGAGCTGGGTGATGCCCAGAAGCCCGATGAGACGGAGCACTACAAGGACGCCTTCGACTTCATCAAGGAGACGTTGGGCGGCCGCGTGGACACCGTGAAGGCATCCACCAAGCTCAAGACCCATCCGGTGTGCCTTACCAGCGGCGAGGGCGTCACCTTTGAGATGGAGAAGTACTTCACGGCGGTGCAGCCGGAGCTGGGCCTGAAGGCCAAGCGCATTCTGGAGATCAACGTGGATCATCCGGCGTTCCTGGCCTTCGAGGCGGCGCGGGTGACGGACCCCGAAAAGGCCAAGAAGTACGCGGAGATCCTCTACAACCAGGCCGTGCTCATCGCGGGCATGCCCATCGAGGATCCGTCGTCCTACACCGACCTGCTGTGTTCCCTGTGGCAGTAAGGCAACAGAAAAAACCTCCCCTGACCGGCGGTCGGGGGAGGTTTTTTATCAGGCGTATTTCTTCTTTTTCACCGTTATGTAGAGGAGCAGGGCGGCGCTGCACACGCAGGCTGCGCTCCACAGTGCCACGCGGCTGCTGTCCGCTGTCCACCGCAGCGGTGCGGTCTGCGCCGGTAGAGGTACGGACCTGGTAGGTGATGCACACGGGGGACGTGCTGGTGAACAGGACAAGGATGCCGTCCTTGGCCCTGGTTCCCTTCAGCGTCTCGATCTGGCCCGCGCGCTCACCGGAGGTGATCATGTGGGTGATGACAAAGGTGCAGCTGCGGTTCGTGCCCTGGGGATAGGGAAGGAGCACCTCCACGCCCTCGGCGGGGAAGTTTTCCGGCGCCACCGTGGTCAGGGTGCCGTCGTCACCGCGGACCTGAAGGGTCACATCTAACAGGACGCTAGCCATCGTTTTGCTTCAGCGAAGTGTTGGAAGCCTGCGCCGCCTGCACCAGCGCCTGATAGATGGCGTCCACGGTGGGATACTGCTGGGCGACGGTCTCCGGCACGGAGGTCAGGCCGGTGGAGATGGATGTCTGCAGAGAGGAATTGTCGGGGCCGGTCAGTCTGGGCACGATGAGGGAGGCCATGTCGCGTTCGTCCGCGATCAGATGCGTACCGTCCTCATCAAAAAAACACTGGTCACAGATGCTGCACTGCCAATAGGTCTGGTAGCCGTCGGAGGTGTAGGTGGGGGGCGTATATGTGATTTGTACCATAAAACAAGCGCCCTCGGCTAAGTGCGCCGGAGTTCGCAAATCCATTATACCGCATCTGGTGCGTATTGGAAAGGTTTGCCTGGAAGATGCTGGAAAATGTAGGGGGCGTGTTTTGCAGTTAGAAATGCGTTAGAAGAGCAGAGGACGGCTACCTGATCTGGGCAAAAAGAAAACCTTGAAACCATTGTGGTTTCAAGGTTTTCTTTGGTGGAGATAAGCGGGATCGAACCGCTGACCTCTTGAATGCCATTCAAGCGCTCTCCCAGCTGAGCTATACCCCCATATTTTGTTGCCGCATCGCTGTCGACTTGCTTAGTATAGCATAAAAGCGAAAAATGTCAACCCCTAAATTCAAAATTACCCGAGAAATTTTCCGACGCCGCCCAAACGTCCTCCGAGCTCTGCCCGACAGCCGCCGGAAAGGGAAAGGGGGACCGTGGAAACGGTCCCCCTTTGTGTCGGTGAAGGCCGGTACGTACCTGAAAGCTGGGGCTTACACCTTCAGCTTGTCCTTCTGCATCTCGTTCAGGCTGGCGATGACCATGCCCGTCAGGGCAAACAGCGCAATGACGTTGGGCAGGACGATCAGGTTATTGAACATGTCGGTAAGCTCCCAGACGAAGTCGCTGCCGGAGACGGTGCCCAGGAAGATGAACACCAGCGCGATGATGGTATAGATGACGCTACACAGCTTGCTGTTCTTGCGGCCGAACAGATAGTTGGCGTTGATCTTGCCGAACAGGTTCCAGCTGAGGATGGTGGAGAAGGCGAAGAACAGCAGGCAGATGGCCACAAACTTGGCGCCCAGGCTGGCACCAAATACGGAGCCAAAGGCGGTCTGGGCCAGGTTGGTCTTGCCCAGGGTGGCGGTGATGTCGCCGGTGTAGCCGCCGGCCAGAGGGCCATCCTTGGTGTACAGGGTGCAGATGATGACCAGGGCGTTGAGGGTCAGCACCACGAAGGTGTCGATGAATACGCCGATCATGGCCACGACACCCTGATCGTGGGCGTGAGCTACGTTGGCCTGAGCGTGGGCGTGGGGCGTGGAGCCCATACCGGCCTCATTGGAGAACAGGCCGCGCTTGGCACCCTGACTGATGGCAGTCTTGAGAGCGTAGCCGAAGCCGCCGCCGATGATGGCCTGAGGCTGGAAGGCGTACCTGAAGATCATACCGAAGGTGGCGGGGACGTACTGGATGCGGGCCGCCAGAATCACCAGACCGCCCAGCAGGAAGATGCCGGCCATGATGGGGACGATCTTCTCCGTCACTGCGGCCAGACGCTGCACACCGCCCAGGAAGATGACGGCGCAGATGATGACCAGCACAATGCCCATGATCCAGGAGGGAACGCCGAAGGCGGTCTCCATGGTGGAGCCAATGGAGTTGGACTGGACCATGCACCCCATGAAGCCCAGAGCCAGAATGATGGACACGGCGAAGAAGCCCGCCAGGAACTTACCGAAGCCGCCCTTGAATGCAGTGGTGATGTAATACACGGGGCCGCCCTTGATGTTGCCGTCCGGCTCCACGATGCGGGTTTTCTGGGCCAGCGTGGCCTCGGCGTAGATGGTGGCCATACCGAAGAAGGCGATGATCCACATCCAGAAGATGGCGCCGGGGCCGCCGGTGAGGATGGCGCCGGAGGCGCCCACGATGTTGCCGGTGCCCACCTGAGCGGCGATGGCGGTGGCCAGCGCCTGGAAGGAGGTCATACCGCTTTTCTGTGCGCCGCCGCGGAGGTTCAGTTCACCGAAAAACTTCCGCATACCCTCCCCGAAGCAGCGTACCTGCACGAAGCGGGTGCGGATGGAGTACCACAGGCCCACGCCTACCAGCAGGAAGATAAGGATGTAGTTGGACAGGTACTCGTTGATCTTGGCTACGATGGGAAACAGTGTGGATTCGATCATGGGTTCATTCTCCTTACCAAAAAAATAAGAGCCGCTGTATCACAGCGACTCTGGAGAAGTCAGGGGGACAAGTCATCTCACTTGTCAGCTCCGTCCTTTTGCCTGAGAGATTCGGCGCGGTAAACGCCTTGCACCTTCGGCACCCAATTGAATGGGATTCTCCAGAGTACCCTCCGCGTCCGGTCTGAACATTCCGGACGACTCATCGGGTGTATCAAATTGATGGACGTATGTTACCACAGAACGGACAGCTTGGCAACCCCCTTTTTCAGATTTTTGCGAAAAAATACAAATTCGCCGAAAAAACACGGACCCGCAGCAGGGCGGGCCCGTGTGGGTATCGCACGGTGCGGCCGTCAGGGCCGCAGCGTGAAGGTCATGGCGACGGGGTTGTGGTCGGACCAGGCGAAGCCGGTGTCGATGACCACGGCGCTCTCGGCGGTGACGTTGGCCGTCACCAGGAAGCCGTCCACCGTCAGGACGTACTGTCCCTGGTGGTAGGGGCCGTCGGCGTTGCGGCAGCTGGGGACGGGGTCATCCTTGTCCAGCGGCGTTACCAGAGAGATGTCCAGTCCCTCGAAGGTGCCGGCAGGGATGGGCTGTGCCCAGGAGTACTCCTGATCCGCCTCGCCGAACCAGGCGGCGGAGTCGCCCAGCAGATCCTTATTGAAGTCGCCGCCGGCCACGCACCAGTTGCCTGCATCGTACTCCGACTGCATGTCCGCCAGCAGCAGCTTCAGCTGCTCCGTGGCGATGGTGCCATCGCTGGTATATGCGGAGAGATGCAGGTTGTAAAGGACAAGCTCTTTACTGCCTTCCACGGGGATGCGGCTGACGGAATAGCACCGGTCCAGGTCCAGCAGCTTCATGAAGCCGCCCTCCACCGGCAGCTCCACACGCCCGGCCGAGGTGATGGCGGCGGAGGAAAGGGTCAGCAGGCCGGAGCGGGACGCGCCGTGAGGCCGCAGCAGGGGGTACATCAGGTACGGCGAGTCGTAGTTCTGGCAGAACACGCCGCTCGTGTCCTCCAGCGCCTCGGTCAGATATGGCCGCTCGTCCACCTGATAGCTGCGGGTGGAGCCGATGTCCACCTCCTGCGCCAGCAGGAAGTCCGGCGACTGCTCCGTCAGAAACGCGGAGATCTCCGACAGATTCTTCGTCAGCCGCTCTTCGCTCCACGCACGGGACTCAGTGCCGCCGTCCATAAAGAAGCCGTAGTCGTCCTCGTAGGCACCGAAGCCGATGTTGTAGGACAACACGGTGTAGGGCGTGTCCGTCCGGACGGATGCGGCGCCGCCGTCGGAGGGTGTCAGCGCCATGTCGCCGATGCGGTGATAGTCAATGAATACGTAGGCCACGTAGCCGCCCACGATGAGCAGGATCGCCAGCAGGACGCACAGCGCGGCCTTCAACCATTTTTTCACGTTCAGGGGCCTCCTTCATTTTGCATTGTTTACATTTTTGTCAGCTTATAGTATACTTGCTTTCATCGTATTTGAAAAGAGGGAATCCAGTTGAAGAAGATCGTGATACGCTTCAATGCACCGGTGATCCTGACGTTTGCCCTGCTGAGCCTGCTGGCCCTGCTGCTGGGCAACTGGACCAACGGCGCGACGACCTACCAATATTTCTCCGTGTACCGCGCATCGCTGTCTGACCCGCTGACCTACGTGCGGTTCTTCGGCCACGTGCTGGGCCACGCGGACTACGAGCACTATATGAGCAACATGCTGCTGATTTTGCTGGTAGGGCCGGGGCTGGAGGAGAAGTACGGCAGCGGCACCATGGTCTGGACCATCGCACTGACCGCCCTCATCACGGGGTTGGTGCACTTTGTGTTCTTCCCCAACACCGTGCTGCTGGGGGCCAGCGGCGTGGTGTTCATGATGATCGTGCTGTCCTCCTTCACCGCCATGCGCCGCGGCGAGATCCCCGTCACGCTGATTTTGGTGGTCATCTTCTATCTGGGCGGCGAGATCATGGATGGGCTGTTCAAACAGGACAGCATCTCCCAGATTACCCACATCGTGGGCGGGCTGTGCGGCCTGGTGTTCGGCTTTACCATCCGGCGGGGCAGGAGGTAGCGCCATGTGGATACTCATCGGTGTCACGGCGGTGCTGCTGGTGTGCGACCGCGTGCTGAAGGCGCTGGCCCGCAGCAAAAGCTGCGGTATCGCGGAAAGCTCCTGCAGCTGACGCATCTGGAGAACCCGGGCTTCTTTCTGGGCAAGGGCAGCCGCTATCCCAGGCTCCTGCGGTGGGTACCGCTGGGGATCTGGCTATTGGCGGCGGCGCTGCTGCTGCCCGATGTGGAGCGGCGGACGGCGCCGGCACGGCTGGGCATCCTGCTGACTCTTACCGGCGGCCTGAGCAACCAGTACGACCGGCTGCGGCGGGGCAGCGTCACGGACTACGTCCGATTCCCCGGGGCGGGGAAGAAGCTGCGGAGCCTCGTGTGGAATCTGGCGGACTTCATGCTGCTGGGCGGCACGGTACTGACGGCCATCGGGCTCCTGCGGGAGCTGATAAAGGGCAAATAAGACAAAAGGCTGAGCTTCGCTCAGCCTTTTTGTACGCGTATCCGTCACTTCTCCTTATAATACAGGCGGCAGTGGCAGTAGCCTTCGTAGTCGGGGTCGGCGATCTGGTCCTTGAACTCCCTGCACATGCAGCGGTTCTCCTCGGTGCGGGCCAGACGGCAGGGACAGTAGCCGCCGGTGCGGCGCAGGCCCTCACGGATGGTGCGGACGATCTCCTGATCTTCGTTGAGACGTACCTTCATACGTATTTCTCCTTTTGTATTGGGTTTACTGTCAGTATAACCGGAGGCGCGGTGTTTTGCAACCATGTAAAAGGGTCAGGGAACGCTTGCGCGTTCCCTGACCTGCGGGAATAGAGGGGTCGGATGACAGGTGGAAGGGCCTGTATCAGAACGCGCGGCGCTGGGTGAGCAGCCGCACGAAAGCCACGATGGCCAGTACGCCGATGGCTGCCGCCGCGCCAATGCTCACAAAGGAGAGCACCGTACCTACGGCGTTGGGCAGGAAAAACGCTGCCACAGCGGACACCATGCACAGAACCACCAGACCTGCGATCGTATTCATCTTCACCATATTCGTGTTCTCCTTTCTATCAGATCCGTGTTGCGTTTTACTATGTACCTATACTATACCAGACCTTTTGGTACGCATCCTTACAGGGAAAAGACAAATTGGTGGGAAGTTGGATACAAAACGGTTACATACCGGTCAATTCGGTGACAATAGACGGGGGATTTCTCCTTGTCAACGGGAGGAATATTTGCTATAATACAGAGAACTATCGAAAAGCGGCGTTTCTGAAAGGGAGGAGCTTCCTTTGCAATATCTGACAAATCTTTGGAATGCGCTGGACTTCGGCTCGCTGGAGAGTATCCTGCTGCGGCTGGCCGCCGTGTTCCTGTGCCTGACCATCCACGAGACGTGCCACGGACTGGCCGCCTACGCGCTGGGAGACCCCACCGCCAAGCGGGCTCATCGGCTGAGCCTGAACCCGCTGCGGCACATCGACTGGATCGGCTTTGTGATGATGATCGTGGCGGGCTTCGGCTGGGCTAAGCCCGTGCCGGTGAATCCCAACTACTTCAAAAAGCCCAAGCAGGGCATGGCGATCACGGCGCTGGCCGGCCCGGTCTCCAACTTCGTGCTGGCGCTGCTGCTTCTGCTGGCGGCGCGGCTGGTCTATCTCCGCGCTCTGGCCACGGGTACGCTGCCGGAGACGCTGTTCACGTTTCTGGTGAATACCGCGTCCCTGTCGGTGGGTCTGGGTCTGTTCAATCTGGTGCCGGTACCGCCGCTGGACGGCTCTAAGGTCGTGGCGGTGCTGCTGCCGGACCGCGCCTATAACTGGCTGATGCGCTACGAGCAGTTCGGTATGGTGCTGCTGGTAATCATCATCTCCGTAGGCATCGGCAGCAATGCGCTGGACGCGGCCATCCGCTGGGTGTTCGATCTATTCTGCCGCATCGTCGGCTTCTGAGGAGCAAAACCGTTGGACGATCTGATCTTTAAGCTGGAAAGGGTGGTGCAGACCAAGGGCAGCGAGCCGCTGGAGGATTTCGAGGGGCCGTTGGATCTGATCCTGTTCCTGTTGAGCAAAAACAAAATTGAAATACAGGACATCCCCATTGCGCTGATCCTTGACCAGTATCTGGCGTATCTGGAGCAGCGCAAGCAGATGGATCTGGAGGTGGCCAGTGAGTTCATCACCATGGCTGCCCACCTGATGTATATCAAGACCCGCATGCTGCTGAGTCTGGAGGATGAGGAGGCGCAGAGCGAGATGGACGCTCTCATCCAGTCTCTGGAGGAGCGGAAGCGGGGCGACGCCTACGCCAAGGTGCGCTACATCACCGAGCGGCTGGGCCCCATGGGAGAGTTCGGCCGCAGCGTGCTGACCCGCCCGCCGGAGCCTATGGAACGGGGCAAGATCTACGAGTACCAGCAGGAGCCGGCGGACCTGATCCTGGCTATGCAGGAGGTGACGGACCGCCGCGGTCAGGTGGAGGAGGCTCCGCCGCTGAGGGCCTTCGACGAGATCGTGAAGCGGGAGCCGTACCCGGTGGAGACCAAGGCGCGGGAGATCATCCACCGCCTGCGGCAGGGGGGCATCACCCGATTCCTGCTGCTGTTCCGCGGCAGCCGCAGCCGCAGCGAGCTGGTGGCCACGTTTATGGCGGTGCTGGAGCTGTGCCGGAGCAACCTGATCCGGCTGGCGGGCTCTGCCAGCGACTGCACCGTCACCTGCGACGGCGACGTGCCGGAAGAACTGACGTAAGGGGAGAAGCATGGATACACGGGAAATGAAAGAGATCGAAGCTGCGGTGGAGGGCATCCTGTTCGCCTCCGGCGAGCCGGTGGCCGTGGACCGCATCTGCGTGGCGCTGGACATGGACCGCCCCACGGTGGAGCTGGTGCTCCAGCGGCTTCAGGACTATTACAGCTATGAACGGCGGGGTATCCGCCTTTTGAAAATGGAGGACAGCTACCAGCTGTGCTCCGCGCCGGAGTACGGCGATCAGATCCGCAAGGCATTCGAGATCCGGAAGCCTGCCAAGCTGAGCCAGCCGGCACTGGAGGTACTGACCATCATCGCCTACTACCAGCCCACCACCCGCGCCTATGTGGACCAGATCCGCGGCGTGGACAGCTCCTACACCGTGGGACTGCTGCTGGACCGGCACCTCATCGAGGAGTGCGGCAGGCTGCAGGTGCCCGGGCGGCCCCGCCTGTACCGGACGACCCAGTCGTTCCTGCGGGCGTTCCACCTGAACTCACTGGAGGATCTGCCGCAGATGCCGGGGCTGGAGGCCGACGGCCAGATGCGCCTGGACGACGAGGGGAACCTGCCGGCGGAGGGAGAATAAGAGGAAGGGGGGACCCTGTTGGTCGCACTGTGGATATTGGGCATACTTCTGTTGCTGATCATCCTGCTGCTGTTGCTGCGGGTAGGTGTGCGCATCCGCTTCGGCGACGAGCTGTGCGTCACGGCCACAGCAGGTCCCATCCGGCTGCAGCTGGTGCCCAAGCCGGAAAAAGAAAAAAAGGAAAAGCCCAAAAAGGAGACGGCGTCCGGAGCGAAAAAGGAGGGCGGCGAGAAGAAGTCCTCCGACAAGAAGCTGCCGCTGGGCCTGACGTTCGCCGATATTCGCAGCGCGCTGCCCGCCCTGTGGGAATCCCTGAAGCGAGGCCTGCGCCGGACGCGGCAGCGCCTGCGCATCGACCCCATGCAGCTGTCGGTGTGCTTCGGCGGCGACGATCCCGACCGGGTGGCGGAGACCTACGGCTGGGCTAACGTTGCCATGTGGACGGTGATGCCGGAGGTGGAGAAGCTGACGCGTATGCCGGACCCCCGCATCCATCTGGAGACGGATTTCAACGCCGCCGAGACCCGCGTCAGCGGCGAAGTGGGGCTGAGCTTCCGTATCGGCGATCTGGTGTCCATCGGCATTGCCTTTGCCGGCCCCGTCCTGAAATGGTTCCGCGCCTTCCGCAAGGCGCAGAAGCCCCAGGAGAAGCAGGTGGCCAGGGAGCGGGAGGCCGCCCAGCGGAACACGAAAGACCAGGCGCCCGCCGCGGCGGACGCGCCCCATACGACTAACTGAAAAAAGGAGCGTACAACATGGAAAACAACGAGAAGAAGAACTCTATCAGTGCGATGATGGAAGCCTCTATGGATAAGATCCGCCAGATGGTGGACTCCAACACGGTGGTGGGCGAGCCGATCAATACGGCGGACGGCGTGACGCTGATCCCCGTGTCCCGTCTGAGCTTCGGCTTCGGCTGCGGCGGAGGAGATTACGGCAAGCAGCCGGATAAGGTGGGCGCTGCCGCAGCAGCAGGCGTGCGGGTGGAGCCTATGGCGTTCCTGGTGGTCAAGGACGGCGTGACCCGCATGCTGCCGGTGGGCACCCCTGCCATCACCACGGTGGACCGCGTAGTGGAGATGGTGCCTCAGGTCATGGACCGCGTGGAGAGCTTCATCGACAAGAAGCGGGAAAAAGCGGACTTCTAAGGCAAAATACTTGGCCCCGCCGCCGAATATACTGGGATGATTCTATCGTATAAGGGTGATCCCAATGTCAGACAGACTGCTTCGGGGCTTGTGGGTCCTATGTCTCATTTTCTGCATAACGCCGGCTGTGGCGGAGGCTCTGGAGGTCTCCGCCACGGCTGCTGTCCTGATGGACGCGGACATGGGGCAGGTGCTCTACGAAAAAAACGGCGACCGCCAGATGCTCATCGCCAGCACCACTAAGATCATGACGGCGCTGGTGGTGCTGGAGCACGCCGCGCCGGACGATGTCATCACCGTGACGCCGAACCACATGGCGGAGGGCTCCTCCATGTACCTGAGGGCCGGTGAAACGGTGCGGGTGGAGGAGCTGCTGTACGGACTGCTGCTCTGCTCCGGCAACGATGCGGCGCTGGCGCTGACAGAGTGCGCCGGAGGGCTGACACCCTTTGTGGCGCTGATGAACGAGAAGGCATCGGCGCTGGGCATGGCCCACACCAGCTTCGCCAATCCCAACGGGCTGGACGCGGACGGCCACTATTCCACAGCGCGGGACATGGCGGTGCTGGCCGCCGCGGCGGTGGAAAACCCCACGTTCCGGCGCATCTGCTCCAGCCGCAGTGTCACCATCGGCCAGCGCACCATGGAGAACCACAACCGCCTCCTGCGTCAGGTGGAAGGCTGCGTCGGCCTGAAAACGGGGTACACCCAGGCGGCGGGCCGCACACTGGTATCCTGTACGGAGCGGGACGGCTGCCGTCTGGTGGCGGTGACGCTGCAGGACGGCAACGACTGGGCCGACCACGCCGCCCTGTATGACTACGGCTTCCGGCTGACGGCTCCGCGCCGTGGGGTGCAGACGGCGCTGCTGCGCCTGCGGGAGCCGCTGACGGCGGCATGTGCGGCACTGCACAGTTAGAGAAAGACAGAGAGGGGAAAGTGTCATGGCTGAACGACTCCAGAAGCTGCTGGCCGCTGCGGGCCTGTGCTCGCGGCGGATGGCGGAGGAGTGGATCTCCGCAGGGCGCGTCTGCGTCAACGGTGCGCCGGCGACGCTGGGCGACCGCGCCGATCCGGAGACAGATACCATCACCGTGGACGGCCAGGCACTGCCCGCCGACACGCGGCGGGTCTACCTGATGCTTAACAAGCCGCGGGGCTATGTCACCACCCTCTCCGATGAATACGGACGGCACACGGCGGCGGAGCTGGTGTCCGGCTGCGGCGCACGGGTGTACCCCGTGGGACGGCTGGATCGGGATTCCGAGGGATTGCTGCTGTTCACCAACGACGGCGATTTCGCCCACCGGCTGCTGCACCCCAGTCATCAGGTGGACAAGGTCTATCTGGTAACGGTACGCGGTGACATACGGGGTGCGGCGGAGCGCCTGATGGCTATCACGGAGCTGGACGGCGAGCCCATTGCACCGGCCCGGGCTCAGGAGCTCAGCCGCCGCGAGGGTCAGGCCCTCCTGCGTGTCACCATCCATCAGGGCAAGAACCGGCAGATACGGCGCATGTGCGCCGGGCTGGGCCTGCATGTGGAAAAATTGCAGCGCGTGGAGGAGGACGGCCTGCGGCTGGACGATCTCCCAATTGGCAAGTGGAGATACTTGACAGCGCAGGAAATACAAAGGATAACGGGAGGCGATACACGTGAATAGGAGCGTTTTGCAGACCATACGGAACGGCATGGATACGTTCTCCAAGGGACAGAAGCGTATCGCCAATTATATTCTGGAAAACTACGATAAGGCGGCCTTCATGACCGCCAGTAAGCTGGGCCAGACGGCGCAGGTCAGCGAGTCCACCGTGGTGCGCTTCGCGGCGGTGCTGGGCTATAACGGCTACCCTGATATGCAGAAGGAGCTGCAGGAGCTGATTCGCGGTAAGCTCACGTCCATCCAGCGCATCCAGGTGTCCAGCGACCAGATGAGCGGCGGGGACATTCTGGGCAGCGTGATGCAGCGGGACATGAACAGCATCCACGACATCATCGAGGAGTTGGACCGCGACGAGTTCGAGCGGGTGGTGGACAAGCTGCTCCACGCCAGGCATATCTATATCCTGGGCGTGCGCTCGTCCTCATTTCTGGCGGGCTACCTCAACTTTTATATGCACTTTATCTTTGAGAACGTTACGCTGGTGCAGAGCGCGGCCGCCGGCGAGATCTATGAGCAGCTGGTCCACATCGGGCCGGGGGACGTGCTGCTGAGCATCTGCTTTCCCCGCTACTCCAAGATGGCCATCCACGCGGTGCAGTTCGCCTGCTCCCGCAAGGCGGATGTTATCGCCATCACGGACAGCCCCATGTCACCCATGTACCAGATGGCCACGCTGTCGCTGCTGGCGCCCAGCGATATGATATCCTTTGTGGATTCCATGACGGCGCCGCTGAGCCTGCTGAACGCCCTGATACTGGCGGTGGGCAAGCAGCGCAAGGAGGAGCTGTCCGCCGCACTGGCGGACATGGAACAGGTGTGGTCGAAGTACGGTATCTTCGGGAAAGAGGACGATGATTGAGATCGTAGTCATCGGCGGCGGCGCCGCCGGTATGATGGCAGCCATCACCGCCGCCCGTCAGGGCGGACAGGTGACGCTGCTGGAGCCCAACGAACGGCTGGGCAAGAAACTGAATATTACGGGAAAGGGCCGCTGCAATGTGACCAACGACTGCGATCAGGAGACGCTGATGGCCAATATTCCCGGCAACGGCCGGTTCCTGTACAGCGCCCTGACCCGCTTCACGCCCCAGGACGCCATGGCGTTTTTCGAGGGGCTGGGCGTACCGCTGAAGGTGGAGCGGGGGAACCGTGTGTTCCCTGTGTCCGACAGGTCCTTCGACATCTCCGGCGCTCTGGAGCGGGAGCTGCGGCGCCTGCACGTCCGCTGGGTGCGGGACAGGGCGCGGGAGATCACGGTACAGGACGGCCATGTCACCGGCGTGCAGGGCGAGAAGCAGCACTATCCGGCATCCGCCGTGGTGCTGGCCACCGGCGGCGTGTCCTATCCCGCCACCGGCTCTACCGGCGACGGCTACGCCATGGCGGCGGCGCTGGGGCACACCATCGTGCCGCCCAGGGGTTCGCTGGTGCCGCTGGAGAGCGGCGATCCCGACTGCGCCGCCATGCAGGGCCTGAGCCTGCGGAATGTGGAGGCTACGGTGCTCAACGGCAGGAATAAGCCGGTATTCCGGGAGTTCGGTGAGATGCTGTTTACCCATTTCGGCGTGTCCGGCCCGCTGATGCTGTCCGCCAGCGCCCACCTGCGCCGCTGGGACAAGGAGCAGTACCGGCTGGTCATCGACCTGAAGCCGGCACTGGATGAGCAGAAGCTGGACACCCGTATCCTGCGGGACATCGGGGAGAATCCCAACCGCGATATGGGCAATATTCTGGCAGGGCTGGTGCATCGCAGCATGGTACCGGTGCTGCTGCGCCGTCTGGCTCTGCCGGAGGGCGAAAAGGCCAACAGCCTCACCAGGGAACAGCGCCGCGTGCTGGTGCAGGAGCTGAAGCATTTCGCGGTGCCGCTTACCGGTCCCCGCCCCGTGGCGGAGGCCATCGTCACCGCCGGCGGCGTCAAGGTGGGCGAAGTGGTGCCCAATACCATGGCCTCCAAGCTGACGGACGGGCTGTATTTTGCCGGCGAGGTGCTGGACGTGGACGCCTACACAGGCGGCTTCAACCTTCAGATCGCGTGGGCGACCGGATATCTGGCGGGACTTTCCGCCGCAGAGAGATGAGGATGGAATGATGAATAAAAAACAATACGCCGTGGCCATTGACGGGCCCTCCGGCGCAGGGAAGAGCACACTGGCCAAGGCGGTGGCGGAGCGTCTGGGCATCCTGTATGTGGACACCGGTGCCATCTACCGTACCATCGGGCTGTACGTGCAGCGCTGCGGCGTGGACCCCAAGGACGCACCGGCGGTGCTGGCGCTGCTGCCGGAGGTACACATCGGCATGGATCACGACGCCGACGGCGTGCAGCGTATGCTGCTGAACGGGGAGGACGTGACGGCGGACATCCGCCTGCCGGAGATCTCCATGTATGCCTCCGCCGTCTCCGCCATCCAGGGCGTGCGGGATTTCCTGATGGAGATGCAGCGCTCGCTGGCGCGGGAGCACAGCGTCATTATGGATGGCCGCGACATCGGTACGGTGGTGCTGCCTGATGCGGACGTAAAAATTTTCCTCTACGCCGATGTGAAGGTGCGGGCCGGGCGCCGCGCACTGGAGCTGGAGCAGCGGGGCACCCCCAAGCCCTATGAGGAGGTGCTGCGCGAGATGGAGGAGCGGGACTACAACGACACCCACCGCGCCGCCGCGCCGCTGCGTGCGGCGGACGATGCCATCATGATCGACACCAGCGATATGGATTTTGACGCCAGCCGCGAGCTGCTGCTGGACGTGATACGGGGGAGTGTATCCAATTGAGAAACAAGTTCTATGCCCGGGCCTGGAGCATCCTGCGTCCGCTGGTGATGTTTTTCCTGCCGGTGGAGCTGCGGGGCACGGAGAACCTGGGGGACGAGGCCGCCATTCTGTGCGCCAATCACTCCAGTGCCTGGGACCCCATCCTGCTGGTGCTGGCCATGCCCCAAAACTTCAACGTGCGCATTATGGCGAAAAAGCAGCTGTTTTCTATCCCCGTGGTGGGGTGGTTCCTGCGGAACATCGGCGTGTTCCCCGTGGATCGCGGCAACAGCGACATCAACGCGGTGAAGACTGCCATCACCAGCCTGCGTGACGGCTGGAACCTGCTGATCTTTCCGGAGGGCACGCGGGTAAAACAGCCTGGACAGGTGACGCCCAAGAGCGGCGCGGGTATGATGGCCATCCGCTCCGGCGTGAAGATGGTACCGGTGTTCATCGGCACGAAAAAACGGCTGTTCCGCAAGACGGTCATCACCTTCGGCGAACCCTTCGAGCCGGTCTACACCGGGCGCAAGGGCACGGCGGAGGAGTATCAGGCCAACACCGACGAGGTCATGCGTCGTGCCTACGCGCTGGGTGGTGTGACATGCGTGTGATACTGGCGAAATCCGCCGGCTTCTGCTACGGCGTGGAGCGCGCCGTGAAGCTGGCGGAGCAGACGGCTCGGGACAAGGGCGGCTGCGTCATGCTGGGCAGCATCATCCACAACGCCCACGTGGTGCAGGGGCTGGCCGCATTGGGTGCGCGGCAGGTGGACGACCCCGCGCAGGTGCAGGCGGGGGACACGGTGATCATCCGTTCCCACGGCGAGAAAAAGCAGGTTTACCAGCAGCTGGAGGCCGCCGGCGCGTCTATCGTGGACGCCACATGTCCCAATGTCCGGCGCATCCAGCGTTTGGTGGCGCAGGCGGAGGAGCAGGGCCGCACGCCCCTCATCATCGGCGAGCAGCACCATCCGGAGGTGATCGGCGCGGCCAGCTGGGCGGAGAATTCCGTCATTTTAGACGGGCCGGAGGCCCTGGAAAACTGGCTGTCGCAGCGGCCGGAGCGGCGTGAGCGGCCCCTGATGGCAGCGGCCCAGACCACCTGCATTCGGGTTCTCTGGGAAAACTGCGTAAAAATTTTAAAAAAACAGTGTACAAACGTAGAAATCTTTGATACAATATGTGATGCTACGCATAAGCGTCAATCGGAAGCGGCAGACATTGCCGCCAAGGTGGACGTGATGGTCGTGGTCGGAGATCGTAAGAGTGCCAACACCAAACATTTAACGGAGATTTGCAGCGAGAGGTGCCCCGTGGTCTGTCAGATCGAGCGGGCGGAAGAACTCAAGGGTGACTTTCTTAACGGATGTTCTGTGGCGGGGCTTACAGCCGGCGCGTCCACGCCTGCGGGCATCATTAAGGAGGTATATACAAGAATGAGCGACGAGATCAAGAACGTGGAAGCTACCGAAGAGAGCTTCGAGGAAATGCTGGAAAAATCTTTTAAGACTTTGAATACAGGAGAGAAGGTAACCGGTATCGTGACTGCCATCGGTCCCACCGAGGTGCAGGTTGACCTGGGCTGCAAGCAGGCAGGTTATATCAACATCGACGAACTGTCCGCCGATCCCAGCGTGAAGCCCGAGGATGTGGTGAAGGTCGGCGACGAGATCGAGACCTATATCATCCGCGTCAACGACGTGGAGGGCTATGCCATGCTGTCCAAGAAGCGTCTGGACGCTGTCAAGGTCTGGGAGGACATCGAGAAGGCCCGTGAGGAGAAGACTACCCTGGAGGGCAAGGTCACCGAGGAGAACAAGGGCGGCATCGTGGTCAATGTCAAGGGCGTGCGCGTGTTCGTGCCCGCTTCCCAGTCCGGCCTGCCCCGCGGCGCTGAGCTCAGCGCCCTGATCGGTCAGACCGTCTCCCTGCGCATCACCGAGGTCAACCGTGCCCGCCGCCGCGTGGTGGGCTCCATCAAGGCCGTGACCTACGAGGCCCGTCAGGCTGCCCAGGCCGAGATCTGGGAGAACATCGAGGTGGGCAAGCACTACACCGGCACTGTCAAGTCTATGACCTCCTATGGTGTGTTCGTGGATATCGGCGGCGTGGATGGTATGGTACATATCTCCGAGCTGTCCTGGTCCCGCATCAAGAACCCCGCCGAGGTGGTTTCCGTGGGCGACACCCTGGATGTATATGTCATCTCCTTCGATCCCGAGAAGCGCAAGATCTCTCTGGGCGTGAAGGATCGTTCCTGCAACCCGTGGGACAAGTTCATGTCCACCTATAAGGTCGGCGATGTGGCCAAGGTCCGCATCGTCAAGCTGATGACCTTCGGCGCCTTTGCCGAGGTAGTTCCCGGCGTGGACGGTTTGATCCACATCTCCCAGATCGCGGATCGCCGCATCGAGAAGCCCGGCGATGTGCTGGCTGAGGGCGACATCGTGGACGCCAAGATCACGGCGATCGACGAGGAGAAGCAGAAGATCTCTCTGTCTATCCGCGCTCTGCTGACCCCCGCCGCTGACGAGGGTGACGACGAGTAAAAACGTCTGTTAAAAAGCAGCGGTACGAGTGTACCGCTGCTTTTTTTGTACGAAAGTGTACCTGTTTACACCCGTATACATACAAGCTCGTACCCGAATCGCGGTATGTTAAATTTTGCACAATCGGCAGGGCTGATAATTGGCACGCTTTTATCGAAAGGGCAAGGTGCGTTATTTTATGAGCATAATAAAGCACAGGAAACTGAGGTATCAAGCGGATATATTGCCGCTGGAGCCAATCGGTGGCACTGCCTTAGTAAGCGCACAGAATAATACAGAGATTGTTACATGTAATAGTTTGGATGCCGATATTGAGGAGGATATGACACAGGTAATTTACTATGTGTCAGATATTCATATTGAACATCAGATAGAGGTGATAGGAAAACCTTTGCCTGAGGCCAGAGAGATGATTCTGGAAAAAGTAAATGAACTTGTAAACACGGTAGATGAGGACAAAGGAACAATTCTTATAGCGGGAGATGTTGCAGACAGCATAGAACTGACTGATATTTTCTATGACGAATTAAACCAAAGAATGCTGCAAACTGCAAACGGATCTGACTGGCGTATTATTGCTGTTCTGGGCAACCATGAACTTTGGAATGCAAGTCAAAGGAGATGGTTCAAACCTAATGTCAATTCGATCATCAGAGAATATAAGAAGAATGTACCAGTACAACTGCTTGAAAATGAGCTGTTTGTGTATTATAAAGGGAAAAACGAGTACATAATTGATGAAAAGACCATATTAAAGGCAAATCCAGATGAACTTACGGAGTTTATTATGAACAGCACCTTGGTTATATTGGGTGGAATCGGATTTTCTGGACTGAATCCTATTTTTAACGCAACAAATGGGCTTTATAGGGATGTGCTGACACCGAAAGAGGATGCCGATAGAACCCAACGCTTTTCCGCTGTTTATGATAAGGTGCTGAAGTGTGCTGAGACCAAGCGGGTGATTGTTTTAACACATACACAAATGCAAAATTGGTCTGTCAAACGGTACAACCCCAATTGGGTGTATATAAACGGACATACACATCAAAATACTTTGATTCGCAGCAGCGATGGGACAACTGTTTTCTCGGACAATCAAATAGGCTATAAGCCCCAAAAACTAAAATTCAAATCATTCCGAATGAAGGGAGTTTATGATCTGTTTGACCAATGGAATGATGGGATTTACAGGATCACGGCAGAGCAATATCAAGATTTTAATCGCGAATGTGGCATTTCAATGGGCGATTTTAAGCGTGAAGGTGAAATTTATGCGATAAAACGCTACAATACCTACATGTTTTTTCTTAAAAGAAAGTCTCTTTGTGTTTTAGAAGGCGGTTGCCTTCGTAAGGCCACACATGAAATTGAATACTATTATGATAATTTGCCGATTTACTGTGACATCGTTAAACGCCGATTACGCCCATACAGAGAAGCGTTGAAAAAAATCTCAAGAGAGGTCAAATCAATTGGAGGGGACGGCAGAATACATGGGTGTATTATAGATGTCGATTTTTTGCATCATATTTTTTTGAATCCATTTGACGGTTCAATTGTTCCTTATTACGCAACTGATATGGAAAAAAGAACAGTTTTTCCGACTGTACTTAGTATGCTTAAGTCCGTGGATAGAAGTATATATTTCCAAAACCAACACCTGACGGAACATTATGTGGCACTTTCAAAAGAGAATCGATTACCGTTGCTGTCTGGGCCGACCAATAGGAATGAGTGTGCAATCGAACGTGCATCTGAAATCGTCTATGATAAGAAAATGTATCAGTCGTCAAGAATCATGCGTTCTATGCAATATGTATTTGAAGGAAATGTTGTACGTATTTGGAGAGATGATTTGCTGGGAGATGCTGCTGCTGCGATAGATGCGAGTATTTCTAAGAAAACGGCTAAATCTCTCGAATCAAAAACAAGCTTATTAATGGAAAATAGCGGGCAAGGCTGAATTTAAGTTCTGATTGCCCACTATCGTTAAATTTTGCACAATCAGAAGGACTGATAATTGGCACATCCGCCAATGTACTTCTCTCGGGCTTGTGGTAGAATTAACGATTAGGAGAACGAAAAGAAAGAGGAGGAACTGCTATGTCTTTTGCTGATTATCGGGAACTGTACCGCCAGAAGCTGACCACCGCGGATGAGGCGGTGAAGATTATCAAGTCCGGCGATTGGGTGGATTACGGCTTCTGCGCCATTCAGCCCCGCGTGCTGGACGAGGCACTGGCCCGCCGCGCACCGGAACTGGAGGATGTGAAGGTCCGCGGAGGAATCAGCCTGTGGAAGCCTGCTATCTTCGATATCGAGGACCCCGCAAGCCACATTATTTTCAATTCCCACCACATGAGCGGGGTGGAGCGCCATTACATCGCCAGCGGCGCCGGGTTCTATGAGCCCATGCGCTATTCTGAGCTGCCCCGCTACTACTACGACCACATCACGCCGCCGGACGTGGCCATGTTCCAGGTCACGCCCATGGACAGCCACGGCTACTTCAACTTCGGCCTGTCCGCATCCCATGTGCGTGCCGTCTGCGAGAAGGCCAAGGTGGTCATCGTGGAGGTCAACGAGAACATGCCCCGCTGTCTGGGCGGTTTTGACAACACCATCCACATCAGCGAGGTGGACATGGTGGTGGAAGGCCGCAACGACCCCATGGGCATTCAGCCTTCCGGAGAGGCCGATGATGTGGATAAAGCGGTGGCTCGCCTGATCGTAGAGCAGATCCCCGACGGAGCCTGCCTCCAGCTGGGCATCGGCGGCATGCCCAACACCGTGGGAGCTATGCTGTGCCAATCCGATCTGAAGGATCTGGGCGTACATACGGAGATGTACGTGGACGCCTACGTGGATCTGGCTATGGCGGGAAAGGTCACCTGCGCCCGTAAGAATATCGACCGCGGCCGTCAGGTCTACGCTTTCGCAGCCGGTACCCAGAAGCTCTACGACTATCTGGACGACAACCCCGCCTGCATGGCCGCGCCTATCAGCTATACCAACGATGTGCGCACCATCGCGGCTATCGACAACTTTGTCTCCATCAACAATGCGGTGGATGTGGACCTGTACGGTCAGGTCAACGGCGAGACGGCGGGTACCCGCCAGATCAGCGGCTCCGGCGGCCAGCAGGACTTCGTGCTGGGTGCGTATCTGTCCCATGGCGGCAAGAGCTTCATCTGCCTGTCTTCCACCCATCAGAATAAGGACGGCACGGTAGCATCCCGCATCCGCCCCACGCTCCAGACCGGCTCCGTGGTGACGGACACCCGCGTCAACACCATGTACGTGGTGACGGAGTACGGATGCGTCTGCCTGAAGGGCCTCAGCGTCTGGGAACGGGCGGAGAAGCTGATCTCCATCGCCCACCCCGACTTCCGCGACGAGCTGATCCGCGAGGCGGAGAAGCAGCACATCTGGTATCGCCACAACAAACGGTAACACGAAACAGCAAAGAAGAGGGCCTGCGGCCCTCTTCTTTGCGCCTTGTAAACCGTGGAAAAGTGCGGTATACTAATAGCAAAATCCAGCGATAGGAGCGAAAAACGATGGGGAGCCTGTTTGAAAAATGGAAGAAGGGCCTGAAGAAGAAGGTACACCCCTTCTGCACGGCCATTGTACCGGCAGCAGGGAAGTCCTCCCGCATGGGCGGCGAGGATAAGATGTTCGCACCGCTGTGCGGTGTGCCGGTGCTGGCGCGGACGCTGACCGTGTTGGATCAGGCTGTGCTGGTGGACGAGATCGTGGTGGCTGCCCAGCCGGAAAAGCTGGAGGAAGTGGCGGCGCTGGTCAGCAGCGCCGGCATCCGCAAGCCCGTCCGCGTGGTGGAGGGCGGCGCAAGCCGTGCTGAGTCCGTACTGCTGGCGGCGCTGGAGGCCAACGAGGACGTGGAGTATCTGGCAGTCCACGACGGGGCCCGCCCGTTGGTACTGCCGGAGCAGGTGGATGATCTGATCCGCCTGGGCCAGCGGACCTACGCTGTGGCGCCGGCCGTGCCGGTGACGGACACGGTGAAGGTGGCGGATCTGTCGGGGCTGGTGCTGTCCACGCCGGACCGCAGCACCTTGTTCGCTGTGCAGACACCTCAGGTGTTCCAGGCGAACCTGCTGAAGGCCGCGCTCCAGTCCGCCATCGCCGCCGAGGCACCGCTGACAGACGATTGCTCCGCTGTGGAGCGGCTTGGCAAGGAGGTTTACTTGACACCTGGATGGCGGGAAAATATCAAGATTACCACGCCGGAGGACCTGTCTGTGGCGGAGCTGTTCCTGCGTCGGCGGGAGGTGCAGGCATGATAGATCTGCGCATCGGGCACGGCTACGACGTACACCGTCTGGTGGAGGGCCGTCCCCTGATTTTGGGCGGTGTCACCATTCCCTATGAGCGGGGGCTGCTGGGCCACTCCGATGCGGATGTACTGGCTCACGCGGTGATGGACGCGCTGCTGGGCGCGGCGGCGCTGGGCGACATCGGCGGCATGTTCCCCGACAGTGATGAGCGCTGGCGGGATGCGGACAGCCTGCACCTTCTGGAACAGGTGGCGGCGCGGCTGGCGGAGACCGGCTGGGAGGTCGGCAACGTGGACGCCACGGTGCTGGCCCAGGCCCCGAAGCTGGCTCCCTACATTCCGGAGATGCGGCGGCGGATGGCAAACGCTATGGGCATCGATGCGGCGCAGGTGTCCGTTAAGGCCACCACCGAGGAGCATCTTGGCTTCACCGGCGCGGGGGAGGGCATGGCCTGCCACGCGGTGGCATTATTGGGGAAAATGTGATACATGATGAAGAAATTGGCGGGACCGACCGAAAAGGCCGGCCCCGCCTTTCACACCGGCGTTTGACGCCTCATAAAATGGCGTGTGAGGAGGTGCGATATGGAAGAATATCTGATGACCGCCCGCTCCGTCACACAGGCGCAGCGCATGATGCAGGCGCTGTCGCAGCACGGCATCCGCGCCGCCATGGGCCGCTCACCGGTGGGACTTACCGGCAGCGGCTGCGGCTACGTCCTGCGGATGCAGGGGCAGCGGGCGGAGGAGGCTGCCGCCCTGCTGCGCGGCATAGGGCTTGCGCCGCTGCGGATCTACGTCCGCGATGGCAGCGGATACAGCGAGGTGGAGCTATGATCTATTTTGACGCCGGAGCCACGACATTACAGAAGCCGGAGCGGGTGCGCCGTGCCATGTACCGCGCCGCAGCGGCCATGAGCTCGCCCGGGCGGGGCAGCTATCCCGCCACGCGGTTGGCGGAGGAGACGGATTTCCGGTGCCGCAGTCTGGCGGCAGCGCTGTTCGATGTGGAGGACCCTGCATGCGTGGTGTTCACATCCAGCGCCACCCATGGGCTGAACATCGCCATCAAAACGTTGGTGAAGCCCGGATGCCGCGTGGTCATCTCCGGCTACGAGCACAACGCGGTGACGCGGCCCCTCCACGGCATCCCCAATGTTGAGCTGACCGTCATCGACGCGCCGCTGTTCCGACCGGAGTCCATGCTGGCGGAGTTTGAGCAGGCGCTGGACGCCGGAGCGGACGCGGTGATCTGCACCCATGTGTCCAACGTGTTCGGCTATCGCCTGCCGGTGGAGGGCATCGCGGCGCTGTGCCGCCGGAGGAGCGTGCCCTTCGTGCTGGACGCTTCCCAGTCGGCGGGGATGCTGCCGGTGTCCATGCGGGAGCTGAGCGCGGCGTTCATTGCCATGCCGGGGCACAAGGGGCTGTACGGCCCACAGGGGACGGGGCTGCTGCTGTGCGGCCACGAGGCTCAGCCGCTGCTGGAGGGAGGCACCGGCTCCCAGTCCCTTTTGCAGCACATGCCGCAGGAGCTGCCGGACCGGCTGGAGGCAGGGACCCACAACATGCCGGGCATTGCGGGACTGCTGGAGGGCCTGCGGTTCGTGGCGGAGAAGGGGATCGACCGCATCGCGGGCCACGAGCGGCGGCTTGTCATGCGCGCGGAGGAGCAGCTGCGCGGCATCGATGGCGTGGAGCTGTTCTGCGAGAAGGGGTTCGACCACCAGACGGGAGTGCTGAGCTTCCGCGCGGCGGGCCGCGACTGCGAGGAGCTGGGGGAGCGTCTGG
>JABLTN010015641.1_pt1 | contig 30545 bp, 26 predicted proteins | sample 7160141 | NCBI WGS metagenome assembly JABLTN01 (sample SAMN14651226, study PRJNA627086) | human gut metagenome | isolation source: feces | host: Homo sapiens | reverse complement strand
CTTGCCAAGCAAGATCTCAAGCCTTACTATCATAGATAGTTATAAAGCGTTCAAATAATAGGGTTCACTTCAAAAATCTCTCCATCTTTTTGTCGTAAATATATCAATTAATTAGCGTTTTGCATCTACTGGCAAGTTTTTTAAGAATATTACAATAAATGGAATTGTAATTAATGAAGATAATACTTCTGATATTGCCTGTGCTATTTCTAATCCAAATATTCCAAAGAAATGTGTTGTAATAAATAATACTGGTATTAAAACAAATCCACTTCTTAAACAAGCTAGAAACAAGGCCGTTTTTGCTTTACCAATTGACTGGAATAACATATTTCCATATAAGGTTAATGGCATTAACCATAATCCAAGACATTGATATCTTAATGCTTTTTCACCAATTTGAATTACTTCAATATCATCTCTAAATATTCTAACAAGTGTAGTTGCGTTTGTATAACCAAATACTCCTAAAGCAATCATTACAATTAATCCCATAATAAATGTTGCTTTAAATCCTTTTTTTACCCTGCTGTATATACCTGCACCATAGTTGAATGCACTGACTGGTTGAAATCCCTGTCCAATCCCTGTTGCTACACAAAATAAGAAATTACATATTCTATTTACAATAGAAATAGCCGCAATAGCAGAGTCTCCATAAACACCTGCACATGAATTTAACACCATCGTACTGATAGAATTTAAACCTTGTCTTGCTAAAGAAGGACTGCCAACAGAAACAATTGCATTTAATACATGAATATCTTTTGTAATATATTTGAAATGAAACTGACTTTGCGTCTTTCCTTGAAGATACGGTAATAATAAAATCCCCCAGCTGATATATTGTGATACCGCTGTTGCAAGTCCTGCTCCAGCAATACCAATGTTTAATTTCTGAACAAACAAAGCATCCAAGAATATATTTAATATGCCACCAGATGTTAATCCAAGCATTGCATAAAATGCTTTTCCTTCATAGCGGAGAATATTATTCATTACACAAGATGAAGTTAGAGCAGGACCTGCAATTAATATATAAAAAGCATAGGTTCTGGCATATGGAAGAATTGTATCCGTACTACCAAATAAATACATCACTGGATCCATAAATACTAAACCAATAATCATGATGACTAAACCAGCAAATATTGATCCAAAAAAACTTGTTGAAGCATAAACTCTTGCACTTTCAATATCGTGACCACCTAATTTTCTAGAAATATTAGATCCAGCACCATGACCAAACATGAATCCAAAAGCCTGTAAAACTGACATTAAACCAAATACGATTCCTGTAGCACCAGAAGCACTGGTACCAAGTGTACCTACAAAATATGTATCCGCCATGTTATAAATATTGGTAACGAGCATACTGATAATTGTTGGTATACCTAACATCAATATTAATTTTGTAACAGGAGTTTCTGTCATTTTTTTATATTGTTCATCTACTAATTCCATTTAATCCCCCTTTTATTATTAGTATTTTAATATTGTATTACATATAATTAACATAAATGGACATTCTTTTTCACTTAAAAAGATGCAATTTCTTGCACCTTTTAGCGATTATTTTTTATGATTTCCGATTAGTGTTCGTGACTGCAGTTACAAAGTTGAGCATCTTTAGAATAATTTAATGTTCCATGTAAATATTCTTCAACTGCTTTATCAGCTTCCATAGAAACTCCAGAACATACTTCTAAATTGCCACTTTTTAATATTTCTAACATTGGTTTACCTAAACCACCACAAATAACTACATCAGCGTTCATATTAACAATTTGCTTTCCTAGAGCTTGATGACCCATTGGATCAGCTAAAACTAGTCTGGAACTAATTACTTTCCTATCTTCCACTTCGTATATCTTAAATTGTTTCGTTTGTCCGAAATGACCAAATACCATTCCATTATCATAAGGAACTACAATCTTCATTTCTTAACCCTTCATCTCTTTTAAAACTTCATCAAGATCCAGTTTTTCTTCAGTTTGGTTGAATACAACGGCATTATCACCTTTGTATCTAGGAATAATATGGAAATGCATATGATCTACAGATTGTCCAGCTGCTTCTCTGCAATTAGTAACAACATTGCAGCCATCTGCGTTTAAATTAGCTGTAATTGTTTTTGCTAACTCATGAGTAACCTTTATTACTTTGGATACTGTTTCATAATCTGATTCTAAAAAACAAGTTACATGTTTTTTAGGCATAACAATTGTATGACCTTTGCTTAGTGGATTAATGTCCAGAATAGCTAATACATCATCATCTTCATATACTACTCTGCTTGGAATAGTATGATCTACAATACTACAAAATACACACATAATTTCTCTCCTTTTACTTTGAATGAATCAAACGATTTAACATTACTTCTCTAGCTTTATTTTCTAAAGTATCATCAAGCTCTTCTAAAGAGACTTCACCATACTTTTTCTTTAAAGCTCTTTTAATTAGAATATCCGCAACAAGTGGATTTTTTGGTAATAATGGTCCATGCATATAAGTTGCAATAACAGAGTCATTGATAAAGCCTTCTTGACCACCATTATATGTATTACCATGACCATACAATACTTTACCTAATGGCGTTTCTACATTTTTCGTTTGCCCGCCATGATTTTCAAAACCAACAATTTTGAATGTTTCGTTATTTATGGTTGTTTCAACAACGATATTACCAATACATCTATGATCTCTGTCAGTACTTTCTGTGTAGTAATCAAATATACCTAAACCATCAATTTTATTTCCATCCTGGTCTAAATAATATTTTCCAAAAAGCTGATATCCACCACATATCAATAAAAATGTTGTTGAATGATTTAAAGCATTCACGATACTGTCTTTTCTTTTTAATAAATCTTCAAAGATAAGATTTTGTTCATAGTCTGCTCCACCGCCTAAAAAGAATAAATCATAGTCATTTATATCTACTTCTTCATTTAAAGAACAGGTTTTAACTGTAACATTGATATTTCTTTTTAGAGCACGTGTTTTAAGAACCTGGATATTTCCTTTATCTCCATATAGATCCATCAAATCGTTATACATCCATAATATATTCAGATCCATATTATTTTTCCTCTTTTCTTAAAATAGCACGTGTTGCATGAAGTGCAGTATAAGTACACATGATATAACTGTTCATATTCGCTTCATTTAGATAATGTACCGCTTTGACACTATCTTCTATTACTTTGATTTTGTCTTCTAAACCTTCATATTTTAAGCGAAGCGCCATGTCATAAGCTCTTAATCCACTGCATACAATTTCTCTGATATTCTTTTGATTTAATCTTTCAAAATGTGCATCCCAGATCCAGGAAATATCATGACCATCTTGATCATTGTCATTTAAGAAAATACATATCATCTTATCTTCTTCGTGACTGTTAATTTCTTTCATAACTTCATTTGCACCTGTTGGGTTTTTAATTAAATTGATAATACAAGGTTTATTCAGATTGAACTCTTCATTTCTTCCTTCTTTTAAAGAATATGTACGGAATACTTTATCAGCATTACTTAAATCCAGATTAAGTGATTTCATGACACATAAAACACTGGCACAATTATAAATTGCATATAACGCATTGATAAATGAATGAAATTCCGTGTTATTTACAATAAAAGTTCCCTTTTCTTTATCAACTTTTTCAACAAATATATCAGGTGTAATTTCTCCATAATGGTCTTTTGGACAGTTGAATCTACCAATATGAGAATATTGATAATAGTCATAATGCAGCCTGTTTCCACATCTTGGACAGAATTTACCTTCGCTTGCTTCATCTGTTTCTAGTAAACTTTCCTCATTTTTACCAACTGAGAAAAGTAAAGTTTTAGCCTTTTCAGCATTATCTTTTAATCTTAAAACATTTGGATCATCGCCATTTAAAATAAGCGTACCCGTAAAATCTTTTGTAACTGCCATAATTTTACGAATAATTGTTTCCATTTCCCCTGCTCTATCTAACTGATCACGGAAAAAGTTTGTAACAACAAGATGAGAAGGATGTAAATGATCAAACTGTCTATATAATGTTAATTCATCCACTTCAATAACCACAGCATCAGCGTGGACAACATAATTTGCATCAGCGTTAGTCGCAAGTAAAGTAGCGATACCCACATTTAAATTATCTCCACGATGATTATTGATTACTTTTAATCCAGAAGCTCTTAAACTCTCTGCAATAAGGTTACTGGTTGTCGTTTTACCATTAGTACCGGTAACTAAAATCACAATCTCAGGCATCTTAAAACGCTTGATAAAATCTTTATCAAGTTTTAGAGCTATACTTCCTGGTAATGATCCACCTCTACCAAAAAGAGATAACAGCTTATGAGTACCTTTCACTATTCCTAATTTTAAATCCATATCTTTCACCTATATTTTTGGTTTATAGAATTGTCTACCTTCTAAAGCAAATAATTTAGCTGTCCATTCACCTGGTTTAACTTGTGATAGAGCTTGGTTTAAAGTATTCATTCTCGCATCAAGATTATCAATATAACTTAATACTTCTGCTTCTTTAATTTCTGGTAATACAGGAGAACCAAATTCCATTTTTCCATGGTGGCTTAAAATCATATGTCTTAAAAGTAATGTTTCTTCGGCATTTTCTAAATGACATCTTTCAGAAGCTTCCATTAACCATCCATGACATATACTGATATGACCAATTAACTTTCCTTCTGTACTGTATTCTCCTGAAATTAGACCGCCAAGTTCACATGTTTTACCCATATCATGTACGAGTACTCCAGAAAGAAGTAAATCATAGTTTAATGTTGGGTATAAAGAACAGATAGCTTTAGCAGTTTTTGCCATACCTAAAGTATGTTCTGCTAATCCCCCTACATATCCATGATGAATTTTACTTGCGGCAGGATACACAAAAAATCTTTTATCGACTTTTTTGAACATTTCAATAACTAAAGTTTTTAAGTTCGTATTTTGAATAGAAAGAATTAAATCCTTGATTTCATTTCTTAAAACTGTTTCTGAGTAAGAGCTTGTTTGTAAATACTCACTCATATCTAAAGTATTTTGATCTAAAGAAACTAAACTGTTTACTCTTAACTGCAACGCATGATTATAAAGAAGAACTTCACAATTTACATTTACTACATTACCTACAACTGCAGCTTCTTCATCTGTTGTTTTAACATCCCATAGTTTAGCATCAATTGAGCCAGAACTGTCTTGTAAAACAAGATTTAAATAAGGAGAACCTTTCTGAGTTGTTCCTTTTGTACAACTTTTAATCATTAAAGGAATAGAATATTTTTCTTTTTCCTTAAAATCTATAATCTTAGTCATTATCCCACTCCATTTCATCTAAAATTGCATAAATATCTGAACATTCATATCCTTTAGCAGCACAATAACGATAAATCGTATTTCTTAATTCACTGCCAGAATATTTCTTTTCGTATCTTTTTCTCGCTTTTTGTGCACACTTTCGACAGTTATCTAATTGTTTTAGTTCATCACCTGCAAAATCTAAATCCTGCACAACTGCTTCAACAATATCACTCTTGTAGCCACGAAGTAATAACTTGTTTTTAATCTTTTCTTTCTTCATGCGTACTGACTCATCACGAATTGTACCTTGAAGTTTTTCTGCATATGCCTTTGCATGTACTAGTTCTTCGTTAGGAAAAGTGTTTAATACATCTTGAATTAATTCAACAGGTATACCATTTTTCTTTAATTTACGAATAATTCTTTCTTCTCCAAATAAAGCATAATGCATTGAGTTAACAATAGATTCACAATATCTTCTATCATTGATATATCCTTTTTTCTCAAGATTTTCGATAATATCATTGATTACTTCAATATCAAGTTTGAAATTCTTTGTTAACCAGTCATACATTTCTTTACGTGTACGATCTTTTACAGCCAGCTTTCTTACACAAGAATCATAGGCATTTAATCTTTCTTCTCTGCTCTTTAAAGCTTTAATTGTTGATTCTGTAATCTTGCCACCTTTTCTTAAGCCAAAATTACAATAATCATCCAAAGAAATTGTCATTTTACTTTCTTCTTTAGAGCAGGTACGAACAATAATTTGAACACTGTCATCTTTTACGATAATATCATCAATAACAGAAATACTCTTATATACTTCAATTGCATAATGATAAACTTCTATTACTCTTTCATAGAAAACCTCAGAACTGTATGGATGAACAACCTCTAAACATTTTTCTTTAATCTCTTCTAATTTATCATTAGATAATGTTTTAAATTTTAATAAAGCATCTTTTAAAGATTCAGCATCTTCAAAATACCAGCCTGTTTCTTCTTCAATAATCAAGTCACTTAATACTTCATCTTTTCTTGCAAATAGTGGAATACCACTTGATAAAGCTTCAATAAAAGTCATTCCTTGTGTTTCAGATAAACTTGCTGAAACAAACGCATCACTTGCTCGATAATAGTCAGCTATTTCTTTACTGTCTCTAGGACCTGCAAAAAATACCGTATCCTCTATACCATTATCCTTAGCATACTTCTGTAATTTTTCTAAATCCGGTCCACCACCAACAATTAATAGCTTTATATCTCTACATTCTTCATGCAATTTCAAGAAGCCGTCAATAACAATATCTAAAGCTTTTTCTTCCGCAATACGGCCAACATAAACAATAATTTTATCTTGTTTTGTAAAGCCAAATTCATCATGTATTTTTTTTGTTTTTTCTTCATTAGTATTTAATGGGGAAAATTTATCTAAAGGTAAACCTGTAGGAACAACAAAAATATCAGAACGTACATTATATCTTTCTAATAGATCTTTCGTTTTTTTACTTGGAGCGATAACTGCTTGAGAAGTATCACCATACATTTTTGATAAATGAGCAACAGCTTTTTTGGCCACAGAATCAACTTTATCAGAGTTAATAAAGTTAACATAATGTGTATAGTCTTCATAAGTTGTGTGATAGGTACTGACAAGAGGAATGTTATACTGGTTTGCACACATTCTAGCAAGTATTCCTACGCCAAATTCAGTCTGTGCATGAATCATATCTAAATGTAGTGCTTTTACCTCATTCATCGCTCTTAAGTGTATTGGGGAAGTCATAACATAGCCATATAAAAACTTTAATTCAATTCCTGCAAGATAATAAATCTTATGATCTTCACTCCACTCGGAAGTACCAATTTTTTTAGGACAGAAAACATATACTTCATGACCATGTTTTTCTAATTCATCTCGCAATATTTTAGTACTATTAGCAACACCATTTATTTGTGGTGGATATGTATCCGAAAATAATCCTATTCTCATGTTTAACTCTCCTCTTTGATTGGTATATCTTTTCTTGTCTTAGCATATAAGAAAACAAGACCTCCAATCACTAACATCATATAATATGTAGCAAATCTCCATATAATCATAATTGAACTTGCATAAGCTTTTCCAAATATCGTAGAAAACATCAATAAGAATGAAGCTTCTGTTCCTCCAGAACTTCCAGGAGATGGAATAAATGCATTCACTAATGAAACAAATGAACTTAAGGCAATAATATTAATTAATACATCAAAATTAACCGGTAATCTTAAAGCTAACGCAATGAAAAATGGAACAGAATAATATAAAAGCAAGCGAACAACATTCAATAGTACAACTTTAGGTATCATTTCTTTATGTTCTTTTATAATTTTTACTTCGCCTTCAAAACGGTTAAGTTGCTTTTTTAAACTTTCTGTTGCTTTTACAGGATCTTTTACAAGTTTCATTTTCACGCCAATTTCAATACCTTTTGTAGCAATCCATGTATAAAACTTTGGAAAGCTGACTAATGCCCATAAGCCTAAAATAACGGCAGCATTTACGACAAAGGCAAAAGCGACAATAATAAAGAACGAAGAATATTTACTGTAAAATAATGGAAGTTTTAATAGCACCAGAATAAATACTGATACAACCATTGTTGTCTGGTAAATAATAAAGTCCATCCAGAGAACACTAGCACTGCTTGAAATTGGTACACCCTGTTTACGAAATATAAATACCTGAACAAACTGACCGCCGCTGGCACTTGGGGTAATGTTGTTAAAGAAACTTCCAACAAAGGCATTGATAATTCCATAGCGATATTTATATTCAGAATTGCTTAATTTACATTCTATCGTTAAGGCAATACCTACCATGGTACGACTTAAAAGTACAACAAGAATCACCACAAAAAACCAGAAGTGATTGGCACTTTGTATTACAGCAATAATATCAATAGGGTTGTTTTTGAATGTCAGCCATATAACAAGAACTGCTATTGTTACAATTAATCCGATATTAAAAACATAGTTATTTAATAATTTACTTATTTTTTGCATATGCATAATTATACTATCGATGAAAAATGCACTCAACTGTTTCAATATTACAGTTTTCTTAACTTTTGAAAAAAGCTGTCTCTAAACACTTAGAAACAGCTAAATACTTAATCTTCTTTATTTTCGTCCTGACGATGGATTTCAGCAATAATATCATCAATATGACGACCGCGTTCCATTGCTTTATCAATCTCAAAACGAAGATCTGGAGTACGTCTAATATCAAGTCTTTGACTTAATTCTGTACGAATAAAGCCTTTAGCACGATTTAATGCTTTTAGACCTGCTTCATTACGTGCATCTTTTCCTAAGAAAGAACAATATACTGTCGCATAACTATGATCATTAGAAATACGAACATCAGTAATTGTAACAAAACCTACGTTAGGATCTTTCAATGAGAACTGAATAATATCTGTAATATCTTTACGGATAATACCTTCAAGTCTTTTCACTTTTACACTTGTCATATTAAACCTCTGCAGGTACTTCTTTTTCTTGATATGCTTCAATCATATCGCCTACCTTGATATCGTTATAGTTTTCAATTGTAATACCGCATTCAAAGCCAACTGTAACTTCTTTTGCGTCATCCTTGAATCTCTTTAATGAACCAAGTTTACCAGTATAGATGACTACACCATCACGAACTAAACGAATACCACAATGGTTAACAAGTTTACCATCTGTAACCATACATCCACCGATTGTACCAATCTTGGATACTTTATATGTTTCACGGATTTCAGCTTGTCCAATAACAACTTCTGTATATACAGGAGCAAGCATACCCTTCATGGCATTTTCCATTTCTTCTGTAGCCTTATAGATAATGTCATGTAGACGTATAGATACACCAGCTTCTTCAGCCTTACGACGAATTGTTGCATCAGGTCGAACATTAAAGCCGATAATCATCGCTTTAGAAGCATCAGCTAACATAATATCTGATTCTGTAATTGCGCCTGCTGTAGCATGAATAACATTAACTTTAACGCCCTTGACATCAAGTTTTTCCATTGAAGACTTAACAGCTTCAGCACTACCTTGTACATCAGCTTTAATAATAATTGGAATTTCTTGAATTTCACCTGCTTCAATTTCACGTGACAAGTCTTCTAAACTCATGGCACTTGTCTTGTTACGTTGCAGTTCAATCTTCTTGCGCATTCTTCTATCAGCTAATGCTCTAGCTTCTTTTTCGTTATCAAATGCTTTAAATAAGTCACCTGCTTCAGGAACATCATTTAAACCAATAATTTCAATAGGCGTACTAGGTCCAGCTACCTTTAATTCCTTGCCATCTTCATCCGTCATTCTACGAACTTTACCAAAGCACGTTCCAACGACAATTGGTTCACCTTGTTTTAAAGTACCATTTTGTACAAGTAATGTAGCAACTGGTCCTCTACCCTTATCAAGTTTTGCTTCAATAACAGTACCTGTAGCTAGACGGTTAGGATTTGCTTTAAGTTCCTGCATATCTGCAACAGTAAGAATTGTTTCAAGTAATTCTTGAATACCGTCACCTTTTTTCGCAGATGTGTTAACGAAAATATTATCGCCACCCCATTCTTCAGGCATGATACCGTGTTCTGCAAGTTCACTCTTTACTCTTTCAGGATTTGCAGTAGGCTTATCAATCTTGTTTACAGCAATAATAATTGGAACATTCGCTGCTTTAGCGTGGTCAATAGCTTCTTCTGTTTGAGGCATTACACCATCATCAGCCGCAACAACAATAATTGCCATATCAGTAACTTTAGCTCCTCTTGCACGCATTGCGGTAAATGCTTCGTGACCTGGAGTATCTAAGAATGTTACTTTTCTTCCATTTACTTTAATCTGGTAAGCACCAATGGCTTGTGTAATACCACCAGCTTCACCTTCTACTACCTTTGTTTTTCTAATTGAGTCAAGAAGTGTTGTTTTACCATGGTCAACGTGTCCCATGATAGTAACAACAGGAGGTCTTTCACATAAGTCTTCAGGATTATCTGGCACTTCATCTTCAAGACTGTCCTCATCTTTTTGCTCAACTTTAGTTGGTTCTATATCGTAAGAAATACAAACAGTTTCAACCATGTCATCATCTAGAGCACTGTTGATTGTTACCATCTTGCCTTCTAAGAATAAGACTTTGATAATATCACTGGCTTGACGATTAATTTTTTTAGCAAGTTGACCTACTGTAATACCTTCACTGTAAGTAATTGCTTTTACTTCAGGTTCTTTGTTTCTTGTATCTTTAGAAAACTTGTTTGGACCATTTTTTCCACGGTTATTATTTTTTTTGTTTGTTTTTTGATTTGAATTATTTTTTGGCATATATACCCTTCCTTCCTTTCTTCATTTATGTTGGTTCCTTTGAACCGCAATCTATTTTTTTATCCCTTCTTTCTTCATATATTTCTTTTTTACTTAATATAGGATTTTATCGTATCGTAGAATTCATCAGGAATTTTAACTTCTAAAGATCTTTCCAGAGCTTTATTCTTTTTTGCTGTATCAACTGCAGAAATATCTTTTTTAAGATACGCACCTCTGCCATTTGCTTTACCAGTTGTATCTACTTCAAGATTACCTTCTGGTGTACGTACAATACGTAGTAATTCTTTTTTAGGAAGTTGCTCACCTGTTGCAACACATCTACGCATTGGTATTTTTTTAGGCATTAGTTGTTATCCTCGTCATTATAATAATCTTCATATTCATCATAATCGATATCATATTGACTTTCTTCTTCTAACATTTCCTGACGTTCAATTTCTTCTAATTCTTCATCTGTATAAACAGGTTTTACATTTGATGTATCAAGATCCTTACGTAATTGGTTTGCAAGGTCTTTGTTACGAACTTTGATATCTTCGTCATCACTCTTACGCTTTTTACGTTTTGGTTTTTCTTGTTTTGGTTTAGATGTATTTGCAAATTTTTCAAATGCTGAAACGTAATCGTTCTTTTGTGCAATTGCTTCTAAATCTGCTTTTTTGCGTTTTGGTTTAGCTTCTTCAGCTGTCTTTTCTTCGGTAACTGTTTCTTCCATTTCTTCTGGTTCTTCTTGAACTTGTTCTTCTACTTCTTCAACTTTTTCTATAGGAGCTGCTGCAACTTCTTCTGCAGCTAATGTTTCTGTGCTGTCATCGTGATCTTCTTCAGCAAATGCCATTTCTGTACGAATCTTGTCTTTTACAACTTCCTTCATTTCTTCTGGCATTAAATCTTCAGGTTCTTCACTAGCTTCTTCACTTCTATTTTTGATTAATTCAGCAACAGCAGCTTGTCTCTTTTCTTCATCAGCTTTAGCTTCAGCAAGTTTTCTTTCTTCTCTTTTTCTAGCTAGTTCTTTTTCATATTCAGCATGTTGTTCAGCAGCTCTTGCGATTAATTCATCGTAATCTTTACCCATTTCTTCGATTTCACCACGAGTCTTGATATCAATTTTCTTATCGCATAATTTAACAGCTAAACGAGCATTCTTACCTTTACGTCCAATAGCTAAACTTAATTGATCATCGTTAACAATAACAAGTAATCCTTTACCTTCATCATCTGGTAATACTGCTTCAATAGCAGCAGGTGCCAAAGCATTTTTTACAAGTTGTGTAATATCTTCACTCCATAAGAAGATATCAATCTTTTCACCATGTAATTCTTCAATGATTTCTTGTACACGGCCACCTCTTTGTCCAATACATGCACCAATTGGATCAATTTCTTCATTGTGACTTACTACTGCCATTTTAGTTCTTTCACCAGCATCACGGGCAATTGCTTTAATTTCAACTACACCTTGATAGATTTCAGGAACTTCTTTTTCAAATAAACGTTTCACTAACATTTCCGAAGAACGACTTACAAGAACTTGTGGTCCTTTAGATTCTTTATTTACTTCTGTAATAACTACTCTTAATTTTTGGCCTTCTGTTAGTCTTTCATTAGGAATTTGATTTGATTTTGGCATCATTGCGACTGTTTTACCTAAATTTACTAAAACAAACTTGTCCTTTACTGATTCAACAATACCAAGAACCATTTCATTTAACTGGTTGATATATTCATTATATACTGATACTTTCTCAGCTTCACGTATCTTTTGACGAATAACATTGCGGGCAAGAGTTGCGGCCGCTCTACTCATTGTTGAAATTTCCACTTCACGTCTGACTGTATCACCAATTTGTGCATCCGGATTAATTTCACGAGCATCTTCTAAAGACATCTGTAATTCATCATCTTCGATATCCTCTTCATTTGTAACTGTATACAATTGATAAATGTCGATTGTTCCTCTTCTCTCATTGATTTCTGTTTCTACAGAGATATCACTAAGTTCAGCATCTTTTTTGTATGCTTTTGACATAGCTTCTTTAAGTGCTTCAAGTACAACTTCTTCAGGAACACGACGTTCATCTTCGATTGCATTTAAAGCTTTTATTAAATCCTTATACTTTAGTTTCATTTCCTTTTCTCCTTAAAACTTAACAGCAAGACGAATAAATGCTATGTCATCTGCTGTAAACTCCATTACTTTCGTTGCCTGTTTTGCACGGTAACTTAATTTCATTCCTTCATCAGAATATGAGACAATTGTGCCTGTCACTTCATTTAATTTGTTGATAGGATTTTTGAATTTGATAAACACATAAGGTTCTGTCATTGTCTCTAATTCATGAAGGTCATGAATTTCTCTTTCAGCACCAGGGCTGCATACTTCTAATGTATATGCTTCACTAAGTGAATTATCTTGATCTAATACTTCTGAAATCTTTTCACTTGCAAGAGCACATGTATCTAAATCCATTGTGCCATCCTCTTTCGTAATCGCTACTTCAAGAGTACGGTTCTTCCCTGTTCCTGTCCACTTTAATTCATAAAGCTTCACATTGCATGAACTTAATACAGGAACGATCATTTCTTTTAAACGTTCAATTTGTTCCATATCCCTCCATAAATGAAGGAGTGCTTTCGCACTCCTTCTTGAACATCATCAATATAGCATAAAATCGCGTATTTGAGAACATTTTTTGACTATTTCTTTTCATTTCTCTTCATAAATCAACTTCCCCATAGATAATAATGTTCTTTGAGGAATTTCAAACATATATTCACCCAGTAAACATAGCATCACAACAAAGAATAAATGCCTATCTGGAAAGATTGAATCTAGAATCTGTCCAATAATTCCATAAATAATAAAATCACTGACTACTAGTACTTTTAATAATTGGTTTGTCTCTTCAGTGCGTACTAAAACCTTATGGCAATATGGACATTCAAGTTTCTCATTTTTACCAAAGGGATTCGTGTACAAAGTTTTATTACAATAAGGACATGGTATTTTCATAACTAAAATAAAGAGATTTGGTTGCTTTCCTGCATACCTTCAAGGCATCCTAAGTCATCAAGCTTTTTCACTAATGTGCTTGATAACTGTGTACGTTTAATAATATCTTCTTTGCTTAAGAATTCACCATTTTTTCTCGCTTCTTCTACACTTCTTGCAACGTTAGCTCCTAAGCCGTCAATGACAACAAATGGTGGAATGATAATGTGATTGTCATCTGGATCAGAACAGAATTCTGTAGCTTTTGAGCGATATAAATCAACATTGCTGATTTTATATCCACGGGCATATAATTCTTCACACACTTCGAGAGTATCATATAAACTCTTTTCTTTATTTGTGACTTCTTTTGCCGTTTCACGATTTTTCAAACGTTCATCAATGTTGAACATTCTTTCTCTAACTGCTTCTAAGCCTCTAGACATAACGGTTATATCATAAGCATCACATCTTAAGGTTAGATATTGAATATAGAAGTTCCATGGTTCATGTACTTTATACCAGGCTAAACGAACTGCCATCATAACATAGGCAACCGCATGAGCCTTCGGGAACATGTACTTAATCTTTTTACATGAATCAATATACCAGTCTGGTACATCATGTTCTCTCATTTTCTTTTCTTGATCTTCTTTCAAGCCTTTACCTTTACGGACATCTTCCATAATTCTAAAGGCATCTATTGGTTCAAGATGTTTATTTAACAAATACGTCATGATATCATCACGACATCCAATAACTTCACTTAGGGCATGACCATTTTGAATTAATGTTTCTGCATTGCCTGCCCAAACGTCAGTACCATGTGATAAACCAGAAATAATAACTAAATCTGAGAAGACATGAGGTCGTGTTTCTTCAAGAACACGTCTTGTTGTTCTTGTACCAAACTCTGGTAAACCTAGAGCTCCTGTTTCTTTTTTATAAACGCGAGGATCAGCTTTTAAAGCGTTATCTTCATAGAATAAACTTAATGATTCAGGATCATTCATCGGTATGGTTAACGGATCAGTTTTTGATATATTTGTTAACATTCTCATCGCTGTAGGATCAACATGTCCTAAAATATCAAATTTCAAGACATTATCATGAATATCATGGAAGTCGTAGTGCGTTGTCATCCATTCAGAGTTAGGATCATTTGCTGGATACTGGACTGGTGTAAAATCTTCCGCATCATAATTTTCAGGGATGATGATAATACCACCAGGATGCTGACCGGTTGTACGTTTAACGTTTTGACAACCTGCAGCTAAGTAATCTTTCATGGTTGAACGCATATCGGTAATATTCATTTTTTCACAATACCCTTGAACATAACCATATGCTGTCTTTTCTGCGACGGTACCAATCGTTCCCGCTCTAAAGGCATGTTTTTCACCAAATACCTGTTTGATAAAGGCATGGGCTTTTGCTTGATATTCATTTGAGAAGTTTAAGTCGATATCCGGTGTCTTATCCGCATTAAATCCTAAGAATGTCTGGAATGGTATATTTTGACCATTTCCCTTCATTGTAGTTCCACAATGAGGACATGTTTTATCAGGTAAATCAAATCCTGAACTGATAGAAGTATCTTCTATCCATTCTGAATAATGACAATGTGGACATAAGTAGTGTGGCTTTAAAGCATTAACTTCTGTAATACCAGACATTGTAGCAGTAAAACTTGAACCTACAGATCCTCTTGAACCAACAACATAGCCATCATCATTACTCTTTTTAACAAGTAAGTGAGCGATATAGTAATGCACACCATAACCATTACGAATAATATTGTCCAGCTCTTCATTTAACCGGTTAGTTACGATATCAGGAATCTTACCCTCAAATTCGTACATATTTTTCGCTGTATTATTACAGATTTCTCTTAATTTATCATCAGAGTGTTCAATCGTTGGCGGGAAAGTTCCTGCAGGTACTGGACGAACATTTTCAATTTGAGCAAACAATTTCTTTGGATTATCAATAACCATCTGATGTACTAAAGTAACATCATTTAACCAACCGAATTCCTCAATCATCTCATTTGTCAAACGAATATGCTGGTCAGGGTTTTTTGTACGGTAACGAAGCATATCATTACGAATATAAAGTGGATGAATTGCTCCTCCTACGCCCTGGCTCATGATATATACATCTCTAAATTTCTTTTGTGCTTTTGTACAATAATGAGCATCACTGTCAGCAATCACCGGCTTATGTAATTTATTTGCCATGGCAATAATTCTTTTTTGAACTGTTTTCAAACGCTCTGTATCAGGAACATTCCCCATAGCCACAAATGTTGTATAGCAGCTTAGTGGCTGTAATTCAATATAGTCATACCAGGACATTGCTTTTTCAAGACGCTCATCATCACCATTACATGCAAGTTCAAATACTTCATTATTCTGACAGGATGAACCAATTAGTAAATTCTCTCGAACGGCATTTACAGCACTTCTCAATACTCTCGCTTCAGCCGCTACTTCAGCACCTTCTTTACTTGATTTGCTGAATACTGCAAGGGTCTTTGTATTAGACATGGATACTAATTTATATAAATCTTTTAGTCCATGTTTATTTTTCGCAATTAAAATCGTATGACTTGAACGACCTTTTTTAAATGCATCATCATCCTGAATAACTTCCTGTATATCACGAATTGTATTAGCACCCATTTTTTCTGCATCTTTTAATAAACATAAGAATACATCACCTAATACTTCCGCATCATAATCGGCTCTATGGGCTACTTCTTCATCATAGGAAATATGATAGTTTCTTGCGATATTTCCTAAACGATATGCTCTTCTTTCTTTTAGAATTGCACGTGACATATCTAAGGTATCAATTGTTGTATTTTGAAGTGGTTCTTTACCAATACGGCGTAATTCTTCATTAAAGAAGTTATAGTCGAATGAAGCATTATGTGCTACTAATACCGCATCACCAATCCACTCAACAATTTCATCACAAACTTCTGCAAATGATTTCGCATTTTTTACCATATCATTAGTAATATTTGTTTTATTTGCAATAAATGGTGGAATAGATACTGGCGGCTTGATAAACATCTGCTTATGTTCAGTTACCATGCCATCCTTAATTCTTACAGCACCAAATTCAATAATATGATCATATTTGCATGATAAACCTGTCGTCTCCAAGTCAAAAGCAACATATTCAGCTTCATTTATTGCTTGATCACTGATGTTATAAACAATATTTAAACGATCTTCCGCTAAATTCACTTCACAACCTAAACCAACCTTAAATGGTCGATCAGGATTATTTTTTGTTAATGAAGAAGCTGTATTATAAGCTTTAACAAATGATTGAACGTCTGCATGGTCAGTAATTACAATTCCTTCATGTCCTAGATTATATGCATATTTAACAATACTTGCTGCTTCACATACACCATCCATTTCACTCATATTTGTATGGGTATGAAATTCTATTCTTTTTTCTAGAGCATCATCTACAATTTTCGGTTTATCTAATTTTGTTAGAGACTCAACGTTAAATACAATATCTTTCGCATATGGATCATATGATACAGAACCATAAAAGCGGCAGTAATCACCAACTTTAGCTTCTGATAATTCCGCCTTTTCTTCATCTCTTTTCGCAAATCTTTTAATATTTATCGCATTATCACCATCATATACAGCTGATGTCTGAATAACCATACCTGATTTTGTTGTGAAATCTTCCTGTTTGAAAATTTCACCATCAAAATAGATATTCTTCATTTGATCAGTCACATCATTAAGAGATATCTTTGTATAATCTTCAAGTTTAACTTTCGCTCTTCGTTTAAACTGTTGTGGTGCTTCTTTATTTACTGCTGGTGTTAGTTGTTTATTTACCTTTATTACAGGTACTTCCTCAATCATTGGTGCACTTTCTGGTATATGTAACTGTAATTTCACCTGAAATTCTTTTAGACCAATTTTTGCAAATAAATTTTGCAAATCTTTTAAAGAATTAGACGCATCATCAATCAAGTTTTCACTTGGAAATAACATCTCCAGTGTTTGATTTTTTAAATCAAGTTTTGGTAAACCTTCTTTAAAAATAGTATTCAAACCATAGTGTTCATAGAAATATGAAAAATACTTGTTCAGTTCAATCTGATTGATATTATGCTGTTCTACTTCAATATCCAAATCAAAATGACTGTCATTAAATAGATTTTCTGTATATTCAATAAAATATTTATAAAGATCAAACGTTAATAATTCCTGTACATGAATATGCATGGATAACGTCTTATCGTGTCTACAAAATGATAATTTCGTTATATCTGCTTCTTTTAATGGACTATTTTTTAAATAATCATCATTTTCAATTAATACATATAAATTCTTACTCATACTACAAATTAACGAACCATCTTATCAAATGCATCTTTAGCAGCATTTTGTTCTGCTTGTTTCTTGCTTGAACCTTTCCCTGTTCCTAGTACCAAATCATCCACAATAACATTCATCACAAAAGTAGGTGCGTTGCTTGGACCACTTTCACTGACTAACTGATAACGCACTGTACGTCTATTATCTGATTGAACAATTTCTTGAAGTGCTGTCTTATAATCTTTAATGACATGTACTTCACCAGGATGTTTCAAATAAGGGATAATTACTTCATCTAGAATATTATCTACAGCCTTCATTCCTTGATCCAGATATAAAGCCCCTAAAAATGCTTCAAACATATCCGCAACAATCGCATCCTTGTTTCTACCGCCTGTTTTTTCTTCACCGCTGCCTAACAGTAAAAAGTCATTCAAATGTAAATCTCTTGCATATATCGCTAATGCTTTTTCACATACAAGCTGTGCTCTTAAACGCGTCATCTGTCCTTCAGATAAAGGTGGATCTAATGGAAAAATATGATCACTGCTCCATAGCTGTAATACAGCATCTCCCATAAATTCGAGACGTTCATTATCATGTACCTCTTTATGCTCATTTGCATAAGAAGAATGCATAAAAGCCTGACGAATTAATTTGTCATTTTTAATATTTATTCCACGATTTGTTAACCACTTAATAATATCCATCTTTTTCTCCTAATCCATATAAGAAATTTGTTTCTTATTATCTCTAATAATACTGTCAATCAATAATCTATTTTCTTCTAAATCTTTATTTTCTACAATATGCAAAGCATCTTTTCGTGCCGTTTCAACAATCTTTGTATCGGTGATTGGATTACCTAACACAAAGTCAGGCACACCACTTTGCCTTGTTCCAAGTATATCACCTGGTCCTCTCAAGCGTAAATCCTCATAGGATATCTCAAAACCGTTACTTGTTTTTACAAGAACATTTAAACGTTCAAGTACTTTAGGGTCTTTAGAACCTGTAAGTAAATAACAATGCGATGTGCTTGAACCTCTTTGAATACGCCCTCTAAGTTGATGCAATTGACTTAGGCCAAACCTGTCCGCATCATAAATAATCATTCCCGTAGCGTTAACAACATTCATTCCTACTTCTACAACTGTTGTTGAAACAAGTATCTGTACTTGATTATCATAAAACGCCTGCATGACTTCTTGTTTAGACAACGAATCAAGTTGACCATGTAATAGTCCAACATTATATCTTCCAGCAAATAGTTTCTTTAGAGCCTTACCTATTTCTTCAACATTTTTAATATCGAAAGTTTCACTTTCCTGAATAGATGCACATATTACATATAGTTGATGACCGCTAGCTAATAATTCTTCAATCTCAGGTAATACACTTCTAAAACTGTTTTCTTCAATAAGTTTCGTAATTACTTCTTTTCTTCCTGAAGGCATTGTTTCAATTGTACTTACATCTGTATCACCATATAAAGTTGAAGCTAAAGTTCTTGGAATTGGCGTAGCACTCATGAGTAAAAAATCTACTGTTTTGCCCTTTTCTTTTAACGCCTTTCTTTGTTCAACTCCAAATCTTTGCTGTTCATCTATAATTACTAGGCCAAGACGCGCAAAAGATACATTTTTTTCTAACAGGCTGTGTGTACCAATCAAAATATCAATCTCATGATTCTTTAATTTTTCAAGTATTTCTTTTTTCTCTTTTGCACTTTCTGCACTATATAAAACTTCAATGCGTACACCATATTCTTTTAAAAACGCAAATGATTTTAAATGCTGTTTGGCTAATATTTCCGTTGGTGCTAGTAGCGCAACTTGATAATGACTTAATACAGAAGCGTAAGCACTCATCGCCGCTACAAATGTCTTACCACAACCAACATCCCCCTGTACTAAGCGATACATCACTTTCGTACTCTTTAAATCTCGAACTATTTCATCTATAGTTTTTTCTTGATCTATAGTAGGTGTAAAAGGCATTTTATTCATTACTTCTTTTACTTTAGTTTCATTAAATATTTTTGGTTCCTTCTGGATAATATTAGAATTTTCGTTTCTCAGTAATTGTATTGTCACAAAAAACTTCAAAAACTCTTCATACTTTAAAGAACGATATGCCTGCAATATATCATTTTGACTTTCAGGAAAATGAATTTTATTTAATGCATCTTCTTTTGACAATAATCTATATGCTTTGATATATGAACCAGGAATTATGGTGCTAATATTTGCTTTTAAAGCTGTTAATGTTTTTTCAATACATGAGCGAATTGTCTTTTGTTTTATATCCCCTTTAGAAGCATATACAGGCGTAATTAAAGGTATTTCATTTAATGCATGAGCTTGATAGGAAACAGCTGTTATACGATTTTTCCCTTCATAAACTCCCTGTATTGTAACGGTAGAATACATCTTTAATTGTTTATCAGCCCATGGACGATTATAAATCGTTATCGAAAAAATCTGATCTTGAGCCATAATTTCAAACTTACTGCCTGTTCTGTTTCTGCCAAAACGCCATGATTTAACTGCTGATACAAGTTGGCCTTCAACTGTCACTTTATCTTTTATCTTCCACTCACTGAATGGTTTAACTTCTAAAATTTCATAACGAAATGGATAATAAGAAAGAAGACTGTCAGTATCTTCTATATTTAATAACTGCATAGCCTCTTTTTGCTTAGGTGTAAATTTTAAAGACTTATCATTAAAAAACATGTATCTATTTTAGCATTAAAATAGCTCAAAAAAGATACCATTTCTAAAAGATTACTTAATTCTGTTTGGCGTATAAAAAGATTGAAGTTTTACCCTCAATCTTTTGACTGTTTATTATTCAACACCAATGATGAAACTGTATACAGGTTGTTTACCATCTTCCGCATCGATATCTACTTCATAGTTTTCTTCGATGAATTTTTGAATAGCTTCAAATTCTTCATCAGTAGCATCTTCACCACGAATCAGAGTAACAATTTCACTGTCTTCATCACACATCTGTTTGATCAGTTCACATGCAGCTTCAATTTTTTCTTTACTTGTAACGACAATATTTTTTTCTAAGATACCCATATAGTCACCAGCATGAATTTCTCTACCGTCTACTGTTGTATCTTTAATAGCATATGTAATTGAGCCAGTTTTAACATGTTCAATCGCCGCCTTCATATCGGCACTGTTTTCTTCTACAGTACCTTCTGGGTTAAAGCTGATGCAGGCAGCTAATCCTTGTGGAACAGATTTTGTAGGTAATACAATAATATCTTTTCCTTCACTTACTGAAGCAGCCTGTTGAGCGGCCATAATAATATTTGAGTTGTTAGGCAAGATGAAGATATGACGCGCATTTACCTTTTTAATTGCACTGACGAAATCTTCTGTAGAAGGATTCATTGTTTGACCACCTGTCACAACAACGTCTGCTCTATAATCTAAGAATAATTTCTTTAAGCCTTCACCAGATCCTACCGTGATAATACCAAATTCTTTTTCTTCAGCAGGTTCTTCTTCCTCTTCTAAAATAGATGGTTTTAAACCTTCTTCTACATTGTCAATTTGTACTTTTACAAATTCACCATATCTTTGTCCTAGATTTAATACTTCACCTGGTGTAATAGAATATACACGAACTTTTAATAAAGATTCATCTAAAATAACTGTCATATTTTGGCCAAGTTTATTTAGTGATGATCTGAAACGATCTTCTTTATATAAATGAACACCACTGTCAGATAAGCGAAGAATAAATTCTACACAATAGCCACTTTCTTTAACAAAGCTGTCTTTTGAAGCATTACTCTTGGAAGCTTCTTCAATTGGTGAGCCTTCAATATATGCACGAAATCCTGTGAAAATAGCTAATAAGCCAGCTCCACCTGAGTCAACTACTCTAGCTTCTTTTAAAATTGGAAGTAGTTCAGGAGTACGATCCAAGGAAGCTTGTGCTTCTTTGCATAATACTTCTAAATATTCATTGATTGTTAATTCTGGATTTTGTTCTGCATATACATCAGCATAGTCTGTAGATTCACGAACAACTGTTAAAATTGTTCCTTCTACTGGTCTCATAACTGCTTTATATGCAAGCTTTGCACCATTTAACATAGCTTCAGCAAATTCTTTAACTGTTAATTCTTCTTTATCCCCTACATATTGCTGGAATCCACGGAATATTTGTGAAAGGATAACACCAGAGTTACCTCTAGCTCCCATCAATAATCCTCTTGATAATGTTTTGGCAACTACAGATAACTGTTCGCTGCCTGATTTTTTAACTTCTGCAATACCATTATTAAAAGTTAAAGACATATTTGTACCTGTATCACCATCTGGTACAGGGAATACGTTTAATGCATCTACTTCTTTTTTACGATTTAATAAGTTATTACAGCCACTTTCAATCATTCCTTTGAAAGTTGCTCCACTAATTTTAACCATCTTTTCCTCCGTTATCCTATCACTTGAACACCTTGAACAAATACATTTACATTCAAGATTTCTTCTGTCAATGATTTTTCTAAGATATATTTAACTTTCTTTTGTGCTTCGGAAACAACTTCAGAAATTTTCACCCCAAAGCTAACAATAATATATAAATCAATTTCTAATCCACCATTAACACGTCTTACTACTACACCCTTAGTATAGTTTTCCATTTTTAGTAATTCAGCAAAACCATCTTTTAATGCTTTACGGCTTGCCATACCGACTACACCATAGCATTCAGTAATAACACCACCCGCTAATGTAGCAACGGCTTCTTCGGAAACAGTAATGCTTCCATAGTTTGTTTTCTTTTCAACTGTCATAGGTACTCTCCCACAAAATAATATTATAACAAATCATTGTACAATCACAACTTTATCCATTTTGTGTTGTATCAGATGTATCATCTTTTTCATTTTCTTCTTCAGGAATAATTAATACTCCTGTAGCATAATACCCTTTTTCGTAGTTTTCTTCAAAGTTTTTATCTACAATGTCCTGAGCATATTCATCAATCGGGATAACTATCGGATTACCATTTTCATCAAGATACTGATTTCCATTTTTATCCGTATAGTAATGCTTTACAGCAGCATCCCCCCATTTATTATATATATAATCGCCATTTTCATCTAACCAATATTCATGGGTTATCGTTTCTTCATTCCAAGGACAAGCTCTACCTGATAAAGTTCTTTGATCACTTGTTCCTTCTGCATACAAGCAATAATCTTTATTTTTTAACTGTACATATGTTTCATGATAATTATTGATTAAAGAAATATTGTAATAATCTGTAAAGAAATATCCACCTTCCCGCATTTGAATTTCTAGTGTCTCATTATCATATTTCATACTGTATTGACGAATTTCGGAAATTTCTTCAATCATCTTTTCATCTATCTTCGCTAATGCCTGCGTCAACAAATGCGTTTGATCATCTGTTGTAAAACCGACAATAAAAGGGATACGCGCAAGAATAGACATATATTCACTCTTTAATTCTGCTTTCTTACCATCAGAAAATAAAATATATGCTTTACCATCATCTTCATATCGATAGCCTACTGGTCTTTTTTCTGTTATCTGTAACTGAACAACATTATTTTGTAATAGTCTTACTTTACAATCTTCAACCAATGGATTTTCTTTTATCTTTTTCGCAATGCGACTAGGAAAAACCAAGAAATAACGTGTATTATAGTCAATTCCTGAAATTTCTTCGACGATTTCATTTGTTAAGTAATTAGTATCTGTAACGGATAATGCCTTAACTTTACTGAATGGTAATAAGAAATAAACCGCAACAATAATAAAAACCGAGAAAACAATTGCCCATGAAAAAATACCACTTTGTTTCTTTGCAAAAGCTTCATTTTCTCGAAATATTTTTCTTTTTTCGATTAAGTTTTTAACTCCTTCATTTTTATCAGGAAAATCTTCCAGAGTTTTTTCTTTTTCTATCGCCAATTAAATTTCTCCATTTCCATATATAAATCTATATCATATTTATCTTTGACAGCTTTTTGAACATCAGTAACTAAAGTAATGAAATCTTTTGCAGAGGCGTGATTTTCATTCACAATAAAATTAACATGTTTTTCTGATACTACAGCATCACCAATTCTTTTCCCTCTAAAACCAGCACCTTCAATTAATTTCCATGCAGGAATTTCTTCTGGATTACGGAAAATACTGCCAGCACTATGTTTATCTAAAGGTTGAGAATTCATTCTTCTTTCTCTACGACTGTCCATTAGTTCTCTGATTTCTTTTTGATCACCTTTTTTGAGTGTCATTTTCACTGCTAAAATAATCCAGTCAGGATGCTTTTGGAATATACTTGTGCGGTAAGAAAAACCACAGTCTGCATTTTGAATCCATTCAATTTTGCCATCACGGTATACAGATACACTGTCAATTACATCTGCCATGGAACTTTTATAAGCTCCCGCATTCATAAATGTAACACCACCTACTGTTCCTGGGATGCCACTTGCAAATTCTAACCCAGATAATTCATTTTTCATTGCTTCATAGCTTAAAGCAATAATTGAGCAGCCAGCTTCAGCAACTAAATGTTCATTATCAAAATATGCATTGCATAAATAACGATCTAAACGAATGATTACACCATCAAACGGTTCATCTGAACATAATAAATTACTGCCCTTGCCAATCACTTTATAAGGAATATGATATTGATTCAATTTGTTCATTACCCCTTGTAAAGATAATGTATTTTCTGGATATACCACATATCTTGCTACTCCACCTATTCTTAATGTTGTCATTTTAGAAAGGGGAATATTTTCTTCTACTTCTGCTAATGCTTCTAATTCTTTATATAAATCTATCATTGTAAATCCTCTAGCCAGCTTATCATTTTATAAGCGGCATCGTTATATTCTTCTTTTTTTGCTTTGTTTCTCATAAGAGATAATTTGTTTTCATCATCTAATAGAGTATTTATCGTATCACACAATACTTTTGCATTTAAATCTTTTTCTTCGATAATCATGGCTCCACCGTTTTCTGCTATTTCCATAGCATTATAGTACTGGTGATTGTTTGGAACATATGGACTAGGTACTAAAATACTAGCAACACCAAGAGCCATAATTTCACTTAATGTTGTCGCTCCAGCTCTACATATTGCTAACTTTGCATATTTTAAAGTCGTTAAACCATCTACATAAGGCACAATATGAATTCTATCGTTTTCTTGTGTTTTAAAGACATATTCATTGGCTTTACCATGAACAACTAGTATTTGTACATTTTCATTAATACCACCTAAAGACTCATCAATTACTTTAGCAACACTGCTTGAACCAAGTGATCCCATCATAAATAAAATATATGGTTCTTCAGGATTAATTCCATATTCTTTTAATTGATTCTTGTCAAAATCTTTAGAAAAAGCAATAGTAGCTTCTGGATTACCATAAACTCGTGTTTTAGCACTTGGGAATTGTTTTAAAGGACCATTAGAACTTAAAACAATCGCATCTGCATATTTTCCAAGCATAACATTTGCTTTACCTGCAAATGAATTTTGTTCATGAATCATTGTAGGAATATGATAGCGAGAAGCAGCCAGTATTAAAGGAACACTGATATAATTACCAAAGCCAATACAAGCATCAGGCTTTTCCTGCTTTAATAATTTAGCACATTCATTTTGTGCTTTCAGCAAAGAGAAAGCAGAAGAAATTTTTGCACCAATTCCTCCATTCATTCCTGACATATGCATACCAATAAAACGATAACCTTTTGAAGGAATAATATCTTTCTCCATTCTGTTATCTGTTCCTAGAAATATAATCACAATGTCACTATATTTCTGTTTTAATATTTCTGCAAAAGCAAGTGCTGGATAAATATGACCTCCAGTACCGCCTGTAGCTATCATTACCTTTTTCATGCGTTAATTATTTTAACATATTCAAACATAAGAAAGAATAAAAATAGGCATTTTGTGATACATTAGATATAGAACAACTCAAAGAAGACAGGAGGATAATTAAAAATGTTAATTAAAAGTACTAGAGTTTGGGTATGTGGCAGGTTTTTATCTGCAATTATTGAGGTAGAAGATAAGAAAATCACTAGAATTCTACCTTACAGCGATCAAGAAGTAGATTATGATTTTGGTGACAAGCGTGTTTTACCAGGTTTTATTGACATCCATTGCCATGGAGCTTATGGCTTTGATACAAACTATGCTGATCCAGAAGGTTTAAAAAACTGGGCTAAAAATATTGTTAATGAAGGTATTACAAGTTTCTGTCCTACAACTATCACAGAATTAAAACCAGTTTTATTAAAAGCTGTTAAAAATGTAGCTGCTGTTAAAAAAGAAAATATTCCTGGTGCTGATATCTTAGGTATTCACTTTGAAGGACCATATCTAGATATGGAATATAAAGGAGCTCAACCTCCTGAAGCAATTGTTGCGCCATCTGTAGAAGAATTCAAAGAATACCAGGAAGCTGCTGAAGGTTTAATTAAAGTAATTACTTTAGCTCCTGAACATGATCCTGATTTTGCTTTAACTAGATATTGCTCAAGCCACAACGTTGCTGTATCTATGGGACATACTGGTGCTACTTTTGAAGAAGCAAGCTTAGCTATTGCAAACGGTGTAACAAGTGTTACACATACATTTAATGGTCAAACAGCTCTAAATCACCGTAAAAATGGTGTTGCTGGTGCAGCTTTAAGAACAGATGAAATCTATAGTGAAATGATTTGTGACTTAAACCACGTTACTGCTGATGCGATTCATATCTTCTTCAACTGCAAAGGTAAAGATCACGCTATTATGATTAGTGACGCCCTAATGTGCAAAGGCTCTCCTGCTGGTACACACTTTATGTTTGGCGGTCACGAAATTGTTGTATTCCCTGACGGAAGTGCTCACCTAGTTAAAGAAGGTAACTTAGCTGGTAGTACAATGAGAACAAATGAAGGCTTAAGAAATGTTGTAGAAAAAGCTATGGTTCCATTTGAATATGCAATTAATTCCTGTACGATTAACCCTGCACGTTTATTACACGTAGATGATCATATCGGTTTAATTAGAGCAGGATATGATGCAGATATAACAGTACTCGAAGATAACTATGAAGTTGTACAGACATTCTGTAAAGGAGTAGCTCAACTATAATGAGTATCCCTGTTGCTAAACCATATATCGCGTCTTTTGAAAAAAGAGGATTTGGTATGTTTATTCACTGGGGACTTTATTCAAGTCTTAACCAGGGTGAATGGACATTAAATATTCATAAAATTCCCGAAGAAGAATATCATAAATTATTTGAAAATTTTACTGCTGAAGATTTCAATGCCGATGAGATAGTTTCTATTGCTAAGAGTGCCGGCATGAAATATATCACATTAACAACTAGACACCACGATGGTTTCTCTCTTTATGATACTAAAGGATTAACAGATTACGATGTCATGCATACACCATGTAAAAGAGATTTAGTCAAAAAATTTGTTGAAGCTTGTCGTAAACAGGATATATTACCAGTTCTTTATCACACAACATTAGACTGGTCTCGCAAAGATTTTGATGAAGATTTTGACCATTACCTCGAATATTTGAGAAAAAGTGTAGAAATTCTTTGTACAAATTATGGTGAAATTGGTGGCTTGTGGTTTGACGGCAACTGGAGTAAACGTGGTGCAGACTGGAAGTTAGATGAACTATATGGAATGATTCGTAGACTTCAGCCAAATGCCATGATTATTAACAATACCGGCTTATCTGAACAAGGTAAAACAGGACACCCAGAAATTGACTCTGTTACATTTGAACAGGGTCAGGCTACACCAATGAATCGTGAAGGCATGAGTAAATATGTTACAGCTGAAATGTGCCAGACAATGAACCACCATTGGGGAATTGCGGAAAATGATTTAGATTACAAGAGTCCTAGACAAATGATTGAACGCCTATGTCATGCAAGAAAAGTTGGAGCTAATTACTTATTAAATATCGGCCTAACTGGTACTGGTAAAGTTAACAACATGTCTAAAGCACTATTAGAAATTATTGGTAAATGGACAACTTATGCTAAAGATTCTATCTATACTGGTAAGATTTCTGAAATAACTACAAATCATGAAAAAGACTTTGTATTAGAAACAGATGATGCAGCATACGTTTATGTACACGATTTACCATTACTTGGTCCAAAAGATGTTGTCGCAGCTTATGAAAGCAAAGATGAAGGTCACGAATTAGATCATTTATCTCGCAAAATTAAATCTATTGAATGGATTGATAATCACGAACAGCTGCTGTTCCATCAAGAAGGAAGTCATGCAAGTTTCAGAGCTGTAGGATATCCATATGGATGTTTCTATATCGTAAGAATTGCCCAAATCACATTTGAATAACAAAAAAAGAATCCTCGGTTTACTATAACTGAGGATTTTTAGTATGAAAAAGCTATGAACCAACTATTGTGTATACATAGCTTCATTAATACTTTATTTTGCTAAATCATGTTTAATTTGTGTAGTAGATATTTCTGGTGTTCTTGGTAAGTATATTACTTCAACTCCTTCATCTTTTAAGAAATCAAATTTACCCTTCCAGTCATCACCAATAACAAATGTATCAATATGATACAAATGCATATCTTCTTTTTTCTGCTCCCAGTTTTCTTCAGGAATAACTAAGTCAACACATCTTAGTGCTTCAAGCATTTCTTTTCTTTCTTCATAAGTAAAATAACATTTCTTATGTTTTTCATTCCAGTTGAATTCATCTGTACTTAATCCAACAATTAAGTAATCTCCTAATGCTTTTGCACGTTGTAATAATTTGATATGGCCATAATGCAATAAATCATATGTACCATATGTAATAATTCTTTTCATTATTTGATTCCGTCTGGATTATCTAAAGTAAATTTCCAAGAGTCTTCGCACATTTCTTCAATACCATATTGTGCTTTCCATCCAAGTACTTTTTCAGCTTTTTCTGTATCAGCATAACATTCAGCGATATCACCAGGTCTTCTATCCATAATCTTGTATGCTAATTCTTTACCACAGGCATGTTCATAAGCATGTAACACTTCTAATACACTGTATCCTTTACCAGTACCAAGGTTAATCTTTTCTACACCTTTATGACTTAATGCATATTCAACGGCTTTAATATGTCCTTTTGCTAAATCTACAACATGGATATAATCTCTTACACCTGTTCCATCTGGTGTTGGATAATCATCTCCCCATACTCTTAAGTATTCAAGTTGACCATTTGCAACACGTGCGATATAAGGAACTAAGTTATTTGGAATACCATTAGGTACTTCACCAAGTAATCCACTCTTATGTGCACCAATTGGGTTGAAATATCTTAGTAGTAATACACCCCAGTCATTATCTGATGTTTATACATCCTGTAAAATCATTTCATTCATGACTTTAGTTGCTCCATATGGGTTAGTTGTATGAATTTCAAAATCTTCCTTGATTGGAACTGATTTAGGTGCACCATATACACAAGCACTTGATGAGAATACAATTTTCTTAACATTGTATTCATTCATTACTTCATATAGATTTAAAGATCCTGCAACATTATTCTGATAATAAGTTAGTGGAATTTGTACAGATTCACCAACTGCTTTGTATCCTGCAAAATGGATAACAGCGTCAATTGTATTTTCTTTAAAGATAGTACGAATACCCTCTTTATCTAATAAATCAACTTTATAGAATTTTGCTTTCTTTCCAGTAATTTTTTCGATTCTTTTTAATACTTCTTCACTAGAATTATATAAATTGTCCATGATAACAACATCATATCCAGCATTTAATAATTCTACACATGTATGTGAACCAATATAACCTGTTCCACCTGTAACTAAAATAGTTGCCATATTTTCCTCCTTAAAATTAAAATAAGCGTGCTATATCATTCCATGTAACAAATAACATTAAGCCAATTAATAATACCCAGCATACAGTCATAATAACTGTCTTCACTTTTTGATTTAAAGTTTTACCGATAATCCATTCCACAAGTGTGACAATGACTTGTCCTCCATCTAAAACAGGTAATGGTAATAAATTGAATATACCTACATTAAGTGATAACTGAGCAATTAATAACATATAACTTGAGAAACCTAAGGCTACATATTCCTCGGTTGCGTTATATATACCAACTGGACCACTTAAGTCTTTTAATCCAATTCCTTTAAACAAGTTGATAATTGCTGAAAACATCATACTACCAACTAGCAACATCATCTTAAATCCATAAACCCAACAATTCAATAGATTCACAGGTACTAATTCTGCATCATTACCTACAATACCAATCATATAACTTTCTTGTTCAGCATTATATTCAGGTGTTACAGATACTGTTACTACTTCTTCTCCTCTTTGAATCTCATAGGTTAAAGTATCATCTTCTTTTTCAGCCACAAACATTCTCATAT
>JABLTN010028767.1_pt1 | contig 30722 bp, 24 predicted proteins | sample 7160141 | NCBI WGS metagenome assembly JABLTN01 (sample SAMN14651226, study PRJNA627086) | human gut metagenome | isolation source: feces | host: Homo sapiens | reverse complement strand
CCGACGCCTCCGTGCGCTCCGTTTTCGCCTGCATCGGCGGCGAGGGCGCGGCAGAGCGCTTCGGTGCCGAACCTTCGCTTTGCGAGGAGCTTGGGCGGGGGCGTGTGAGCATCAAAGTCCGCCTCTTCGATACGCCCCCGGCTGCGCCTGTGACAATCGTCGTTCCCGACATGTTCGGTGGGGCCGAGCACGTCGTTGACGTGCACGACGAGACGTCCTCCCAGTTCGCTTCCCGTTTGCGCAAGGTGTATAAGGAGCGTCGCAAGTGGGCGCGCCGCGAGGGGGTCAGCTGCTACCGCGTCTACGATGCCGACTTGCCCGGATACGCGGCTGCGATCGACCTGTACGCAGGTGCGAGCGAGGACGAGGGAAAAACCTTCGTCCATGTGGCCGAATACGCAGCCCCTTCGTCGATCGACGAGGTCAAAGCCCGCCACCGCATGAGCGATATCCTGGCGATTACCCCTGTCGTGCTCGGTGTGCCTCCCGAGCACGTGTTCTCCAAGACGCGTCGCCGTGACCGCGGGGGAAGCCAGTATCGCGATGCGGGCGACCGCTCGTTCGTGGCGACCGTCGAGGAGGACGGCTCGCTGTTCGAGGTCGACCTCGCCGGGTACGTGGACACCGGCATCTTCCTTGACCATCGCGATACGCGCCACATGGTCGGCGAGATGGCGGCCGGCGGAGATTTTCTGAACTTGTTCGCGTACACGGGCACGGCGACGGTGCATGCCGCCGCGTGCGGCGCGCGCACGACGTGCACGGTGGACATGTCGGCGACGTATCTTGATTGGGCGCGCCGCAACATGGCGAACAACGGCTTCTCGGGGCGGGCCCACCGCTTCGAGCGCGCTGACGTGATGCAGTGGATCATCGAGGCACGGCGCGAGCGCCGCCTGTTCGACCTGGTGTTCGTCGACCCGCCGACGTTCTCGAACTCTAAGTCGATGGGACGGCGCACGTGGGATGTGCAGCGCGATCACGTGGAGCTTCTCATTGGTGTGAGCCGCCTTCTCCGTGAGGGCGGGCGGGCCGTCTTCTCGTGCAACTTGCGCACCTTCAAGCCCGACTTCGAATCGCTTGAGAAATACGGCGTGGAAATCGAGGACATCACCGCGCAAACCATCCCGCACGATTTCGAGCGCAATCCGCGCATCCACAAGTGCTTCATCGTCCGCAGAAAGTAGCTGGAGCGGAGCCTTACTTCGTGGTCAGTTGGGAGAGTTGTGCACTGTCATTTCTCAGAATAATCTAACTTGCTTTAAGCTGACCTGGGGCTTTGCTTTCGAAGGATGCTCCAAGCTATCGTGATGGGGAAAATCAGGCGAAAAAACGTCGCACAACTCGTCCAGTTGACCACCAACTGGCCTCTCTGTTCCCGAGGGGGCAGCGTCGGGAACAGAGAGGCTGCATCAGGAGCATCTCGACAGCGGCGTGCACTGTTCGGCGGTGGGACGCTCGTCCTCGCTACTTGCGGCGGACGGGTGAATCCTTTCCAGGGCGAATGAAGAAGGCCGCGATGAGCATCACCACGCTAAGCGGGATGATCGTGGTCATGCATGCTTCCCAATACGTGGCACCGCTGTCGATGATCGCCCCGTACACCGGGCTGAAGCAGTTGCCGAGGCACTGAGCGAACTGCATGACTGCCATGCCCATCGTCGCCGCCATGGCGGACTGGTTCATGATCGTCGGAGCGAACGGGCGAAGGCCGCCTCCGCCGAATCCACCGCAGATGCCCATCAAGACGATACCGATCCAGATGAGCGACTCATTGGAGTTCTGGAACAGCAGGTAGAAGCAAATGAGGTAGGATACGGCCACGCCGACAGGGACGATGCGCTTCAGTCGATGGGGCAGCTTCGCGGTCACCGAGCCACCGAGCGGATTGGCGATAATGCTGATGCCCGTGACGACGGCAAGGCCCATACCCGCTGCCGCCTCGCTCCAGCCCCAGCCGACCGGGGGAGCGCTTTGGAGAAATGTGGACAGGTATGTGTTCACGATGCCGGTCTGCCCGATGATGAAGATGAAGAACACGAGGCCGAGAAGCCAAATCTGAGGGTTGTTCAGCAGTTTCACGCACTCGATGAAGCTGCCCTCGGCGTTGTACCCAGCCACGCTGCCCTCGGGAACGCGGTAGAACACCAAGAACAGAACGAGCGCAACTGCCGCAAAAGCGACGACGATGCCGAAGACGCCTTGCCAACCCATCGAGCTTGCGATCATGGGGCAGATGATCGAGTCAAGCGTAATCGACAGGGGTACCCAGCAGCACCACAGGCCCAATGCGAGCCCGCGCGTCTTGTCGGGAAACCACAGCGTGATCAACGTCGGGGCCGATACTCCCGCAAGGCCGATGCCGGTGCCTTCGAGGAAGCGGCCGACCATCATGGTCGCGATATTGTCGCCGCCGAGAATCTCGACGAGACCTCCGACGATCACGCCGATGGCCGAAAGCGCGATTGTTTGCTTCAGCCCCAGCTTGCGGCAGATGAAGGCGGCGGGGAAGGCAAGCACGATGCCGATAAGCGATACCATCGTCATCAGCATGCCGAAGCCGCTTGCATCGAGGCCGAAACAGCCGTCGGGACTGACCCCCGGCACATAGATGAAATAGAGCGGGATCGAGACGATCTTGAATTGCGCCATGGGCGCAGCAAAGCTTATCAGGAACGTGATGATCCAAATCACCCACGCGTAGCGGGGCGTTTTCTCTTCCTTGATCGTGATTTTCGATTCAGCGAGGGGTCGTGGCCCTCGGTTGCCCTCGACGGACCTATCTTTCTCATCCATCGTTGTACCTTTCTCTTATGCGAAGTGCATGTGGATACAGGTTGTCACGCGTATGAAACGGGGAGAATTGCCTGAAAGCGGTAAGCTGTAGATAGAAGGAAGCAAAGGGTGCTAATCTTTATGGGGAACAGGGTCGCCCTCGACTTCCCACTCCTCGAAGATGACGCTGCCGTGGTAGCGGTAGACGCCGTAGACGCCCTTGAAGTCGTATCCAGCCACCGTGAACGATCCGCCCACAGAGGTCGAGAAATCGGCTGCCTCGGTGTTGAACCCGTTCGACGGGAACACGTACAGGTTGCAGATGCGGTCGCGGCTTCCCGTCGGCGCGAGCACGATGCCCGTACCGAACTCCAGGGGCAGGCCGTCGCTTTTGATGCGAAGGCCGGTGAGCGCGAGCTTTGCATCAAAACGCTCGATCCAGGGTTTTCTCGACTGTTTGGCCCAGGCGGCCCAAACGCTCGTGTTCTTCTTGTTGTCATCTGCGTAAATGGCGTCGAAGAACTCTCGATAGCTTTCGGCTCCGTCGAGGTACTGCTCGAACTCGGGCAATACGGCATCGCCGATCGTCGTCGCCAGGCGCAGCCGATCGAGCTCGAGTGCCGATGTCAACGGTGCTTTCTTGATCTCGGCGATCATGTCTTGTGTTTTCATGAGGTCCCTTTCTAAAATGCGAGGAGCGATTGCGAGCTAGAAGCCCTTCGGCCATGCCTTGTCGGCTGGGACATCGTCAAGCGAGGTGACGTTTTTCCCTCTCGGCAGGATGAAGAAGCACAGCACGAGCGCGAGCACATATGCCGGAAGCTGCAGCATGAAGCTCGCGGTCTCCCAGCCTTGCGTGCTCATCACAGCTCCGAACAGCGGAGAGCCGATCGCGGACCCGAGGTTTTGGCAGAATTGCATAATGGCCATCGCCATGGTGGCGCCCATCGCGGTGTTGCGCATGAGCATGGGGGCCATCGGGCGAAGCGAACCGCCGCACATGCCGCCACCGATGCCCTGCAGGACGATTGTCGCCCACATCACCGCCGTCGCGCCGTCTCCGACATAGAACATGAAGAAGCCGGTGGGGATAAGGAGAACCATCATCACGATGCCGACGAGGTACTTGCGCCCAAGCGGTAGCTTGTCGGACACAAGCCCGGTCAGCGGAGCCACGAACAGCGAGATGAACATGATGATCGAGGAAAGCGACGAGGCAGTCTGCGCATCGAAGCCGAGCTGCGTCTCGAGGAACGTGTTGTAGTAGGTGTTCATGATGCCGATCGTCGTCATCGAGAACAGGAAGAACACGGCGCCAAGGATCCAGATGCGGCGATTCTTGCAGTACTTGAGCGACTCGACGAACGTGCCCTCGATGCCCATGTCGCCGGTTGCGCCCTCAGGCATGCGATACACGGCGCAGAACAGCACGAACGCCACCAAACAGACGCCTGCAAGCGAGAAGAAGACGGTTTGGTATCCGAACGCTCCTGCAATCATCGGGACGGTGTTGAATGCGAGAACCGACCCGACGGGGACCCATGTCGCCCAAAGGCCGAGTGCAAGCCCGCGCTTTCTCTCCGGGAACCAGATGGTCACGCACGACGGTGCCGCGACACCGATAAGCCCGATGCCGACGCCTTCGAGAAGACGGCTCACCAGGAGCAACGTGAGATTCGCATCCACACCGCCAAGCGCGCTGCCGACGCCTAAGCAGGCCACCGAGAGCAAGATGACGTTTTTCAACCCCATGCGCCGGGCGATGAATGCGGCGGGGAAGGCGAGCACGACGCCGATCAGGGCGATCGCGCTCATAAGCGTGCCGAACGTCACGGAGTCCAATGCTCCGTGGAATGCGGGGAACAGCCATGACGCCAAAGGCGGGATCTTGAATTGGCAAAGCGGTGCGCAAATGCTGGCGAAATACGTGACAGCAAGCATACCCCAGGCCTTGCCGCTCACTTTGGTTTGTTGGGCGATGTCGCTCGCAGTTGGTTCTGTCATAGTCGTATCCCCTCGTATACGAAATACCGCGCTCCCCTTGAAACGCGTTTCGATGTTGCAAGGGGCTGCCCGCAGCGATGTCAGCGCAGGCAGCCCCACTTGTTGTTGCTGCTTCAGCTTGTTAGCACCCTATGCGCAAGGCGGCACCCAGAGGTACTGCTGAGGCTTCTCGTCGAGCTTCTTCACAAGCTCGACGACAGGGCCGTACTCCATGCATTTTGCCTGGCAGTGGAAGACGCAGGAAGGCAGCTTGCCCTTCTCCTGGCGCTCGGCGCACAGATCGCACAGCTTCGTGAACGCTGGAATGAAATCATACACGTACTGGTCGGTCTCGTTGCCTTCCTTGTCCTTGATGGGCCACGGGCCGTTCTGCATGACCTTCACGCCCCACTGGCCAAGCGGCAAATCGAGCTCGGATTGGCAGGCCACTTCGCAAGAATAGCAGCCGGTGCAGTACTGGTAGTCGACAAGAATTCCGTTCTTAGCCATTACAGTTCCTCCTCTTTGCAGCGATACACCTTGGCAAGCGTGCACTTGAGGTCAGCGCCGAAGCCGGTCGTACCAGGTTTGTTGGCAAGCAGCTGGTTGATGTTGGACTGGCGGAAGCCGTACAGGTTCGGCTCAGCGCCATCCTGCTCGGGGAACCACCAGCCGTGCTGTGCGGCGATGGTGCCCTCGTGCACCTCGTAGGTGACGCGAGCGCGCTGGCGTGCGCGTCCGCGATGGTTCTCAAGCCACACCCAGTCGCCTTCGCAGATGTGCAGGCGCTCAGCGTCGCGCGGGTGAATCTGGACCCACGGATCAGGCGTGAGCTGGCGCAGATAAGGAATCTGGCGATGTTCGGAATGGAAGAACGAGGTGGTGCGGGCGCCCGTGATCATGATCATCGGGTACTCCTCGTAGAGGTCGGGCGTGGTCACAGGGCCGATGCCCGGCTCCTCGATGTAGGGCAGCGGATCGTAGCCGAACTTCTGGAACAGCGTCGACCAGAACTCGATGCGGCCGGTCGGCGTGTTGAAGCCGGGCTGGCCGTCGGGGCGCATGAGGCCCTTCTCGTACTTCTTGTAGACGTACTTCTGGTAAGCCGGGCCATGCTCCATGAGTTCGCGGAAGGTGAACCCGGAAGGCTTCACGATCTCGTCGTAGACCTCGTCCTCAGTCTTCCACGGCCACGTCTTCTGCTTGCCCTCGGGGCGCTCGATCACGCGGTTGAACTCGTCGTCGTTGTCGAAGTACTGGGCGAGCTCGCGGTTGATCTCGCAGTCGGACTTCGCTTCGCCCTCGGTGGCGCAGCCGCCCGTGATGGCGGAGAGGAAGTAGTAGTGGGCGCGCACGGAGTGCTTCTCAGCCCACGTCTGAACAGGCAGGACGATATCGGCGTACGCCTGAATCGTCGGCGTCATGAAGATATCGCACGCAGCGACGAACTCGACCTTCTTCATGGCCTCATACCAGCGCTCGGTCTCGCAGCTCATGCAGGCGATGCCGTTGGACGTCTGGATCCAGATGCCCTTCACTTTGCCTGCCTCGCAGTACTCCAGGCACATGTCGGGCATTGCCTGGGTAAGGCCGTAGCGGTACATCGGGAACTCTTTCCAGCCGACGCGCTTCTTCTGCATCTCCTCATTGATGAGGTCGTAGATGCCCCACGCGCCTGCGGAAGGCTGGTCGACACCCATCGGGGACGCGGTGTAGCACATGCCGCCGGGGATATCGAGATTGCCGGTGATCGTCCACAGCGCAGCGATAGCGGCAGCGCACGGAGTGCCCTGGGACTGCATGTCGACAGCGAGGCCCCAGACGACGTTTGCCGGATGAGCGTTCGCGAACATGCGGGCAGCAGCGACGATCTTCTCCTTGGGAACCCAGGTCATCTTCTCAACCTCATCGAGGGAGAGCTCGCGGGCGCGCTCGGCCAGCTCGTCGAAGCCGTAGGTCCAGCGCTCGACGAAGTCATGGTCGTAGAGGTCCTCGTCAACGATGACCTTGATCATCGCGAGGGCGAGAGCAGTGTCAGTGCCGGGGCGCAGCTGCAGGTGGATGTCGGCGTGCGCGGCAAGCCAGGTAACGCGCGGCTCGACGGAGATGAGCTTGCAGCCGAGCTTCATGGCGTCGGTCACCCAATGGCCCATGAAGAAGTCGGGGTTGGAGATAGTGGGGTTGCAGCCCCAGACGATGGTGCACTCAGGGCACGTCCACTCGGGGTCGTCGTAGCGCAGCGCGGAGAACTGCGAGAAGTCGGCGATGAGCATGCCGCCGTAGGTCATGATCATGAGCGACAGGCGGGGGAGGTAGCACGCGGTGCCGGAGAGGAAGCCGTACTCGTTCGGGCTGCCGAACGTGTTCGCCATACGACCGACCTGCCACTGGTTGTCGCGAGCGGTGCCGCGCAGGCAGTGGATGGAGTCGCCGCCGTAGGTCATCGAGATGCGGCGGAATTCCTTATAGCAGGTTTCAAGCGCCTCGTCCCACGAGATGCGCTCCCACTTGTTCTCGCCACGCTCGCCAGCGCGCTTCATCGGGTAGAGAATGCGGTCGGGGTGGAACTCGACCTGCTTGAAAGCGAGGCAGCGCGGGCAGAGGGCGCCGCGGTTGTACGGATCGTCCGGGTCGCCTTCGCACTTGATGAAGCGGCCGGTCTCCTTGTCGGAGTACACGAGCACGCCGCAGCCCTCGTGGCAGCCAGGCGCCGACCAGACAGACGTACGGGTGACGATCATGCCGTCTTCCTCGTACTGCCACTCGCCGGGATGCTTCCAGCGAGGGTCAACTTCCTGATGCACGCCAGCACCGAAGTTGAACTGATTCTCCTCTTTGGAGTTGCCAATATCGTCGCGGTCGCGCCCCTCGATATTGGTCTCGACTTTCTCGATAGTGTCAGCCATCGATCCTCCTCTCGTAGGGCCTAAAAGAGTGCAGGTGTCTTCCCTGCGTCGGCCCGGCGGGACATGAAAACGGGTGTCCGCCCCGAGAATCCCGCCCCCTAACGGGTACTGAGAGTTGACCATGAATCGATGCTGGCACTATCGCGTGAAAGGTATGCAGTATTGCGAAATCAGTACGTTGGTATGAGACGTTTACCTGGAATTTCGCAAATTAGTCATCATCTGGGCGATGAGAGGACCTAAGTTACCTGTGGTTCTCGGGCTCCTCGCTTAAAGGCTTGCCCTTCGGCTTCGGGTTGATGAATATCGCGGCGATGAGCATCACGACGGAAAGCGGGATGATGGTGAACAGGCAGGCGTCCCAATACGTGTAGCCCGCGTCGATCATGCCGCCGTAAATGGGGCTGAAGCAGTTGCCGATGCACTGCGCGAACTGCAGGACAGCCATGCCCATCGTCGCCGCCATGGCCGACTTGTTCATGATTGTCGGTGCGAGTGGGCGCAAGCCGCCGCCTCCGATGCCGGCGCACAAGCCCATCAGCACGATGCCGATCCACACGAGCGTGATGTTCTCGGTTTGAAACATCATGTAGAAGCAGAAGAGGTAGATCACCGCAACGAGCACAGGCATGATTCTCTTGAGCTTTAACGGTAGCCTGTTGGTGATGGCGCCGCCGGCGGGATTCGCGACCAAACCGATCGTGGTGACGACGGAAAGCCCCATCGCCGCAGCTTGCTCGGTAAAGCCCCATCCGCCCGTCTCGACCGACGTTTGCAGAAACGTCGGCAGGTAGGTGTTGACGATGCCGGTCTGTCCCGCGATGAACACTGCGAAGACGATGAAGAGCAGCCAGATGTCCTTGTTCTTCAGGAGCACGATGCACTCTTTGAAGTTGCTTTCGACGTTGTAGCTTGCCCCTTCGCCTCCTGGCACCTTGTAGAAGATGTTGAACAGGGTGAGCGCCACGGTGGCAAATATGATGACGAACCAGAAAACGCCCTGCCAGCCGCTTGCGGCGGCGATGCTGGGCGTGACGAGCGCGTCGAGCGTGATGGAGAGGGGAACCCAGCAGCACCACAGGCCGAGCATGACGCCGCGGGTCTTGTCCGGGAACCACAAGGTGATGAGAGTCGGTGCTGACACACCCACAAGTCCGATTCCCAGACCCTCGATGAAGCGCCCGATGTAGAGCGCCGTGATGTTGGTGCCCGCCAAGGCGGGAATGAGGCCGCCCACGATAACGCCAAGGGTGGCGATGGTGATGGTCCACCTCAGGCCGAGCTTGCGGCAGATGAAGGCGGCGGGGAACGCGAGCGCGATGCCGATGAGCGAGACGCAGGTCATGAGCATGCCGAATCCCGCTCCGTCGAGCATGAAGCCGCCAGCGGGGCTGACGTTGGGGACATAGATGAAGTACAAGGGGATGTTCACTAGCTTGAACTGGCCCAATGGGGCCGCGAAGCTTACGAGGAAGGTGACGATCCAGATGACCCAGGCATAGCGCGGGGTCTTTTCCTCATAGCGGTTGATATCCGATTCAGCGTACGGTCTTGGCTGCTTGAGAGCAGCGCTGTCTTTCTCCATTGTTCTCACCTTCTCTAGATTCGAATCCAGATACAGCGTGCAGAGGAGCACCGTCCTCGCAAAGGACGGGATGGTTTGCAGGTCGAAGGCGCTCGGTTGCCAGCGGGGGTGCAGGCACAGCCGCTGGCAACCGAGCGCCCTGCGCCTAGCTTGCGGGAATCTGCCGCACGGACCACAGCATGGGGTTGCACTCGCGCCCGCTGCCGCATCCGCATCGAACGGTCGGTTCAACCACCTTCGCCCAGTAATTCTTGTCCGTTTGATAGACCCACTGGATCTCGTCGAGGGTTCCGGTGATGGTGTACCACCACTCCATGCTCGGGCCATAGGGGCTGAAGCGCCCGTCGGTCGCCGACTCGCCGCACTTGGTGCAGTAGATCTCGACCGCGCCTTCGCCTTCCGGCCTCTTGCGTTTGAGGGAGTTGCTTGGGGCGGCCGCCTGCTCGGCTGGGATCGATGCTTCCACTTCAACCGGCTTGACGTCTTCCATCGCGATCATCGTTTCTCCCTTCCGGCCTCTTCGGCCTGTTTCCCGTTGATTCCCGTAATGTCGGGATGAGCATAGCTCGGATGCGCCTCCTCGCCGGGCGCCCGGGGGATTCTGGCGCCGCAGACGCTGCAATGCTGCGCTCCCGGCTCGGCGACCTGCCCGCACATCGGACAGGTGCCTGCAGTGTTGAGCGGGCGAGGGTCGACCTTGCCGCATAGACCGCAACGTACGCATACGCGCGTGTACCCACCGCACACAGGCCCTCGCCCCTTTCCTCTTCGCACTTTGACCTAGCGCTGAGCAGTTGTTTTCGCGGAATATTTCAGTGAAATCTGCTCAGCGCCGGGATTGAACGCTTACTGCTTTGCTGCCGTGCCCGTCTTGGGTACGAAGAGCACGTGCTTCGTCGTGGCGCCAGCCAGCTTCGCCGCCAGCTCGTCGACGGGCCCGTATTCCATGCACAGCGACTGGCAGTGCTTCACGCACGTTGGCTTCTTGCCCTTCTCAACGCGCTTTGCACACAGGTCGCACTCGTCGGTGGGAATGGGCACCGTGTCGAGCTGCCAGTTCTTCTTGTCGATCTGCCAGGGGCCGATAGTGGCCATCTGGATGCCGTAACGCCCGATGGGGATGTCGTGCTCGACGGAACAGGCCATCTCGCAGGTGCCGCAGCCGGTGCAGAACTCGTAGTTGATGAGCAGTCCGTATGCCTTCTCAGCCATGGCTAGTCCTCCATTTCTGCTTCGAGGGTGGAGTTGCGGAAACTGCCCTCGGCGAAGCGGTCCTTGGGCTGTGCCGGTTCAGGCAAGGGGATTTCTTCCGGCGTGCACTTGTAGACCTTGCACAGGTAGCACTTGCTCTGGTTGCCGAACCCGGTGTCGCCGCATTCCGACGGCAGGCACACATTGATGTTGCGGGCGTAGGTCGCAAAGCAGCCTTCGCCCTGGTCCTCCGGGTCGGCTTCGGGGAACCACCAGCCGTGGTCGGCTTGCACCACGCGCGGGTCGACGATTGGGGTCACCTTCGCCACCTCGCGGCAGCGGCCGATGGGGCTTTCGATCCAGCACCAGTCGCCGTCTTCGATGCCGAGCTCTGCCGCTTTGTCGGGATGGATCTCGAACAGCGGCTGAGGGAGTCTGGAGCGCAGGCGGCTCATCTGCCTGTGCTCGGAGTGGAAGGACTCGTAGTGGCGCGCGCCGGTGGTGAGGACCAGTGGGTACTCCTTGTAGAGTTCCGGCTGGCTGTAGGGGCCCATCGGCGGCTCCTCGAAGTAGGGCAGCGGCTTCTGCCCCCAGGATGCCAGCAGCGTCGACCACAGCTCGATGCGGCCGGTCGGTGTGTTAAATCCCACCTTGCCGTCGGGGCGCTGCTCGCCCTTCTCGAACTTGCGATAGTGGAACTCGGGGTAGATCCAGTTGAGCTTGCGGGACTTGTCGTAGGTGATGCCGGCCTCCTTGATGAGGTAGGAGAAGTACTCCTCAAGCGTTTCACCTGGCCAGAGGTCCTTGTTCCAGCGGCGGCCGAGCTCCCAGTTGATCTGGAAGTCGTCTTTCGACTCGCCCATCGGCTCGCAGGCCTTGTTGGTGTTTTGGATGTAGTACCACACCGAGCGCAGGCCCTCGCGCTCAGGGTAGAAGCACAGCGGCAGCACGACGTCGCAGTTTGCCATGAGGGTCGGCGTCATGAAGCAGTCGACGCCGACGACGAACTCGCAGTTCCTAAGACCCTTCTCGACGCGGGGTTCGGGGTCCTGTGCACAGCAGGCGAGCGGGTTAGTCGACTGGATCCATGCCGCGCGGATCTTGAACGGACGGCCGGTGACCAGCTGGTCGATCATGGAGTCCGCCTGGCACTGGACCATGCCGGAGTTGGTAATCATCTCGTAGTTGGAGCCGATGCGCTCTTTCTCCTGCTCAGGGGTGAAGACCTCGCGGGGATCGGGCGGCAGCCAAACCTCGGTGTTGTACGGGTCGTGCACGGTGATCATGCCGCCGGGGATGTCGATCTGGCCGGTGATGCACCACAGGTTGCACAGTGCCTGGGAAGCGGTGACGCACTGCAGGTTCATGTCGATGGCCAGGCCCCACTGCACGGCCGTCGGCTTCTCGGACATGTACTTCGCAGCGGCGATGATGTCTTCCTTGTCAAGCCAGGTGACCTCAGAGGCCCAGTCGAGGTTGTAGGGCTCGCAAGCCTTCTCGTACTCCTCGAAGCCGTAGCACCATTTCTCGACGAACTCATGGTCATAGAGGTCGTTTTCCATGATGTATTTGCCCATGGACAGTGCGAGCATTGAGTCGGTGCCGGGGCGAATCTGCAGCCAGAGGTCTGCCTTCGCCGCGAGCCAGGTCAAACGCGGGTCGACGACGATGAGCTTCGAGCCGCGCTTCATGCAGTCGACGACCCAATGGCCGAGATTGCCGTCAGCATTGGCGATAAGCGGGTTGTTGCCCCAGACGAAGATGTTCTTCGGGGCGACCCATTCGGGATTGTCGTAGCGGTCGGGGAACTGCATCGAAAAGTCGGGGCAGGTGTAGCAGCCCTGGATGGTGTTCGCGGCTGCAACGCGGGGAACGTAGCACGCGTTGCCGGAATGGAAATACGAGTATTGGATCGAGCCGAGCGCATAGCCCAGGCGTGCGTTAATCGGCGGTGTGACGCGGCCGGTGCCGGACGCGAAGATGATCGCCTTTCCGCCGTACTCATCGCGAATCTTGGTGAACTTCTCGTCGATCATGTCGTAGGCTTCTTCCCACGTGATCCGCTCCCACTTGTCCGCCTTGCCGCGGAACTTCGGGTCGCGCTTCATCGGGTGGAGCAGTCGGTCGGGATGGTAGATCGCCTCGGCCACGTCGAGGCAGCGCATGCAGAGGCGCCCCTGGTAGTACGGATTCTCCTCGTCGCCTTCGACCTTGATGAACTTGCCGGTCTCCTTGTCCGTATACACGATGACGCCGCAGCCGTCATGGCAGCCCGGCGCAGACCAGGCGGCCGACCTGGTGCAGATCATGCCGTCCTCTTCCCACTGCCAAGGCACGTCTCCGCCGGTGTACATGACAGGCGGTTCGTTGAAGAACGTGGGGCGCATCCCCTTCGACTCGTCGCTGTCGTGGGGAATGTCGATTCTCATTGTCATTTGAGTCACTCTCCCTCTCCTAGAGCTTTCCACTAATGGCTCACTCGCCGTGATAGAAGTCGAGAGTGGTAAGGCCTCCTTCCTTAGCGCCCTCCGCTTCTACCTTTTCGGTGGCTCACACGTTAGGTCTCAAAATTGAGGATGGCTTGACCGCAGGAGTTCCAAAAGTGAGATTGGAACTCGCTTGATGAGGGGCGGTACGCTGCGTATGAGGTATTGAGCTGGAGAAATGCATTTTCCTTGAAATAGCGGTCCAGAGGGTGCGCTTATTTGGACCGACACCGCTATCGCTCTTGGTCCAGAAGCGCGATAAGTTCCTGTTGCGAGTGGACGCCCGCCTTGCGGTAGATGTTCGACATATGAGTCTTGGTGGTGCTCTCGGAAATGAAGAGCTTCTCAGCGATGGCCTTCGCATTGCGCCCTTGCGCGGCCCACGTGAGCACTTCCGCTTCGCGCGGGGATAGCTTGCAGCGCTTTACCAGGCGGGCGCAGCGCTTTTCAAGCGAGCTGTCCTGTGCGGCTTTTGTCGGCATGTCGACAAAAGTGATGGTACGGTAGCCGGGGACGGAGGATTCTTCGTCGAAGGGCAAAAAGAACAATGATGCCAAGATGAAGGATGCGACGATGGCCAAGGTGACGACAAGGCTTGCATCCTGCGCCTCGCTTGCCACGGTGAGCGTGCCGATGAGCAGGCCTGCGGCGAATCCGCAGTTGGCGGCAAGCTTTCCCCGGGTGGAGGTGTAAAGGACGGGGAATTCTTTCGCTGCAGCGAGTACCGCCAGGCAGCCGCAGTGCACGGTGCGGAAGAGAAACCAGCATACCACCATCACGCCGAGGGCCACGATGGCGAGCGCGTCTCCAGGCGCGAGATAGAGAAGCAGCGCGCACGATACAATGGCGGAGAAGAGGCGAAGCGCGCCCGAGTAGAGCATCGAGCGACGGTTTCCCATCGCCGAGGAGATGATGGCGTCAACAAGGATTGCCGCCGTGCCCGCGATCAGCACGTTTGCGGTTCCGGTGCGGAAAAGCAGAATGAAGGCATAGCCGAAGGCCACGTTGAGAGTGGCGCTCACGATGTCGAGATGGCGGGTTCCCTTAAAGAAAATCGCCACAGGCTTGACGGACCTGTCGGGTTGAGGGCGGCGGCGGGGATTTATGAACATGACGAGCAGCATGCTTGCAAGCAGCATGAGCCAGCAGACGACGCCGAGAGCGAGCTTGGGGAGCAGCGCGGTGCAGAAAAGGAAGAGCAGCCCGCCGGTGCAGAAGACTGCCGCATGGGCGAATTGGTTGTGGCACAGACCGCCATGGACCATGAAGTCGTCCCATAGCATGAATCCCATGGCGATTGAAAACCCAGCGAGAAGGAGGCATGCGTACATGAGGGGGAGCGGAGGCGTTTCCCCTAGGGCGTCGAGTGCCATAATCAGGGGAGAGAGCGAACCGGGCAGAAGGCTTGCGAGGAAGAAAAGCTTCTTGTGGCAAAGCGCTACGCTGTCGCGGTGTCTGAACCAGAGCAGCAAGCCCTCCGTGCCGATGATGCTTCCGATGAAGAACACGAATTGCCCCAGATGGGCTTTGATAAAATCTATGCCGGGCGGGAGCTCTGCGAAGGCCCCGAAGAAGGCGATCAGGTAGTAGCCGTAATACAGGCAGAATCCCACGACGATGGTTAGCTGCATGAACCCGAGCCCTTTGGTTTTCATGGTATCCCCCTTCAGCTCTTCCGACTTCGGCTTTTGAGCGGCGTTTCATACGAGCGCGGCAAGCTCTCCTAGAGTGATTTCCACAGCTCCACGGTCTTGTATTGTTGCCGATTATCGGGTAGGGGGAGATAGCCCATAAGCTCGCGCATGTTCACGTAGCGGAGAATCGTCACGACGACATGCGGCAGGGTCCCTCGTAGTAGTACTTGTGCTCCATTGCGAAGAACACCGGCTTAACCACCAGTTTCACGTCTTTTGCGCTACGCACCGTCATGGTTGCCTCTCCTTTCGGAGCGCTCTCACACGCTCCGTCTGATGCTGGTGCCTTCAATTCCCCTGCACCGGCATTCCCCTTATACGTTGAGAACAGTTCACCACGAAGCGATGATGACGCTATCGTATAGCGGGTATGCAATAGCGGAATTCAGTATGGTGGTATGAGACAGTGAGCTGCGATTTTGCTGAATGACATGACAATAGGGACTCGTCACGCAATCAAAAGGGAAGCCTATTTCTTTTTCGGAGATTGTTGCGGAGCGGAAACGGGGTAATCCTCAACGAAGTCCATGAGCGATTGCTGGGAGTGGATATCCGTCTTGCGGTAGATGCTGTAGATATGGCTTTTGACAGTGTGCGGCGAGATGGTCAGCTTGTTTTGGATATAGGCGGCGTTACGGCCCTTGGCGAGGTAGCGCAACACGTCGGTCTCGCGAGGGGAGAGTTGGTACATCTCGGCAACGGCGTTGCAGCGTGCTTCGAACACCTCGTGCTCGCTCATGCCCGCAGGCGCCGGCTGTGCGGGGGTTGCTACAGCTTCGCTTGGGGCAGGCGCACGATCGGCGTTCTCGTCATGATGCTCCGATTGCGGGAAGAACACGGTGACGGCGAGGACGACGAGACATGCGGTGCACAGGCGAATGACCGTGAAAGCGTCGGAGTGAGCGCCGAAGGCGACGGTCGTCGCGCTTGCGACGGCCCATCCGATGAGAAATCCCAGCGCGCTTGCCAAAAGGCGACGAGGAACCTGACGAAATACCGCCGCTTCTCCGAGCTCGACGCTCTTACGCACGAGATGTGCATAGGTCGTTGGCAAGAACAGCGCCCACGATGCGATGACAAGAAACGCGCAGACAATCTGGACGTACCCAGTTGAGAAGGGGATGCAGATGCAAGCGAGCACCGTCATGAACAGCAGGATTCGCTGCAGAACAGTGATGTTCATGAAGATTTTCTTCAGGGAGAGCACAACTAAGACAAGAGCGCCGGGGATCGTTGCAAGAAGGCCGATGAAGACATAATGAGAGCCGTAGTTGAACAAAAAGACGAAGGTCATCCCGAAAACGATACCGAAGGCAATAAAGGACGGCTCGACTTCGCGCGCGAATTTCCACGGTTTGTGTTCAACGGCGCTGACCGGCGCGGCCTGCGAATTGTCTGAGTTCTCGCTTGTGTACTTCAGCAATCCCACTGACAATGCGAGATAAACGAGACAGAAGACGGGCTGGAACTCAGTTGGCATAAGCGCTGCGAGTGCGAAAAGGGCGCCCCCGCCCAAAAGCGCTTCAGAGCAGAATCGGGCATAGGCACGCGATTTGGACCTGCCGCACACGTCGAGCCAGCTCACGGTGAAGAAGCCTCCGCCGATGCCGGCGAGAAGGTTTGCCGCGCAGAGCATGGGGGTCGGTATCGGGGCTTCTGCAAGCAGTCCGAGGCTCGTCAAGGGCACGATTGCGGCGAAAACGGTCTCGATTGCGAGTACGGGCGCGCTAAACGGCGTATAGGAAGCTCGTTTGCCGAGGAAGTGACAGATTGCATATCCGAGCGCGATGCCGATGAAGATGAACAGTTGGATCGTGTCGCGCTCGCCGGTGGGAAGGCTTTGCAAGAAGATCGCGAACAGCCAGTAGAACGTGATGAGCATCCATCCGAAAAAGAGGGCGAAGCCGCCTACCCCCAGCAATTCCATTGCGCCGTCAGCGCCACTGCGCTGCGTCTCTTTCGCCATCTTTCCCCCTTGAATAAGATACCGATATGCAAGAGAAACTGACCACGACGCGAAGCGGCATATCGCACGGTGCGCCCCAAAATCCCCAACATTCAGTATAAAGCTTTTCCCCTCCAAAATGCGGTTTTATCCCTTTGAAACCGGCCCAGATGAGCTTCGCGCCTAACGCGATTATGGTTGGTCGGGATGCGTTGCCCTAAGCCTGGCCCGGTGGTTTGATTCCCATATCGGCGATCACGTCGGACAGGCTCGCCATCCCGAGCTCCTTGCAGGCGGCGGATACGCCAGGTGTTGCGCCTGTGGTGGCGTCGACATATCCGCTTCGCGTTCCTCGCCCTTATGCGTGTCGCCATGGGCTTCTGCGGCGCTTTCCCGAATGTTGTCATAGCTAATCGAGCGAGTCGCACCTGATGTCGCGTCCACGGTTGCGCCCGTCGTCGCGTCCACGGTTGCGCCCGTCGTCGCGTCTATCTCGTATCCCGCTTCAATCTGTCCGGGGCGTCTCGATTTGCTTGGCGGTGCGGGGGCGTGGCCTTCCATCCCCATCTTCCTTTCGAGCTCTATCGAGCGGCCCGCCCAATCCGTCGGCCCAGTTGTGGCGTCGAGGTGGGCGATTTTGCCGTACGTGAGCGTAACGATGCCGTCTTTCATGGTGTGTCCCTGGATAACGAAAGGCACCCGCGCGCCGTTTGGGCGACACGGGTGCCGAATAGTACGGAAACCGAGCCTGATGTGCGCTTATTTAGCTTGCGCGTTTTCAGCCGGCTTCCCCTGCGGCTTGCCGCCTGCGAGGTCTTGCTTGGAAGGCTTCATAAACAGCGAGGCGATGATGCCCACGACGCCGATCGGCACCAATGCCCAGAAGGCGAGCATCGGGTCGCAAGCGCCTGCGGACATGGACGCGTTGAACGGTTCGAGCGCGTAGGAGGTGATCGTCTGGCCGAGGTACTGGCCGAACGTGAGGAACGAAAGTCCCAGAGCAACCGCAGTTGCGCCCCCCCTGAACACGTAGGTCGGGATCATCGGTCGACAGCAGCCATTCAGGAACATGTTGCCGATGCAGAAGAAGATGGCGTAGAAAACGAACACGACCATGTTGTTCTGGAAGGCAAGCGCGGAGCACACGGTGAGGCCGGTGATACCGGAGACGACCGCGATGTACTTCAGGTTGCGCGGCAGCTTGTCCAAAATGAAGCCACCGATGGGGGCGAGGATGCCGCATGCGGTCAGCGCGCCACCGATAAGGCCCGCCATCGCGGGATCCCAGCCAAGACCGCCGGCCGTGGGATCGAGCTGCAACCAGGTCTTCAGATACTGGCTGAAGGCGTAGTTCATGTAGTTGAAGATCGCGAACATGAAGATGAGGCACCAAAGCTGACGCTTCTTGAAGAACGGGAGCACCTCGCGGAACGACTTCGTCTCGGCGGAAACCTCGGAGGCCTCATCGGCACGGGGCTTGCGGAACACAACGGCGAATAGGATTCCGATGACCACGATGACGATAGTCCACACCCACAACAGGGTAACGAGGTTCTGCCCGACAGCGTGATAGATGCCGTCACCGAACACGTTCACCGTAAAGATGCCGACCGGTGCCCAGATTGACCAGATGGCCATAGCGCGGCCGCGGGTCGTGTTAGGGAACCAGATGGACACGCACGTGGGGCCTGCGACAATCGTCTGTGCAAGGCCGAGACCCAAGATGAAGCGGCCCACGAGGAACGCCATGAAGCTCGAGGTGATCGTGAGGGCGCACACTGCGGAGCCTATGATCGCAAGGCCGAGACCGACGAGGGTGCCGACCTTCGGACCGAACTTTCGGACTACAAACGATGCCGGGAACGCCATGATGAGTGCTGCGATGGGCACGAGGCCCATGACGTTGGACAGGAGGCCGAACTGCGAAGGGTCGGCCTGCACGGATGCGCAGTTTGCTCCGAGCCAGCCCTTGAACACCGGGAAGGTGATGGCGGGCAGCCACATCCATGCGTAAACGATCGATATTGCGGCGAGCAACGAGACGACGAGCGCGATCCACGCGTAGCTCGGGGTTTTCTCTTGTGCGCTTGCCGCGGCATTGGGATTGCTCATTTTTCCCCTCTTTCAGTTGCACGATATTCGTCGCGCAGCGAACGGTCGGGTCTCGGGCGAGTGGAGGGTGGCACGCCGAATCGAGACCCGATCCCCTCTAATCAATAAAAAAGTGTCTTGAGTGCTTACAGGTTGAAGATGCGAGCCGCGTTGCCGCCCTTCATGAGCGCCTTCTCCTCGTCAGTGACGTCGAGCGCGTCGATGGACTCGACCGAGCGAGCCATCCACTCGTAGAAGACGGGGAAGGAAGAGCCCATGAGCAGGTGGTCTGCGCCGCAAACCTTCACTGCGCACTCGATCTGGTCTTTGCCCCAAGACATCGGGTGAGTCATGTCGAAGAAGATGTTGTTCTCGAGGTAACGGGTGTAGGCCTCGTGGTCGACGTTGGTGGCCAAGCGGTTCATGGCCTCCTTCTTCTTGGTCGACTTGTGCGGTGCGAGGATCTCCTGCAGGCCGAACCAATTGCCGCCGAACATGGTGTGGACAAACTTGAGGTTCGGGAACTCGTCGAACATGCCGGAGTAGATCTCGCGGCCGACAGCTGCTGCCTGGGCATGGATGCGGCCGAGCTCACGACGCAGAATCGTGTAGTCATCGAAGTTCTGGAAGGCGTTCTGGCCGGGGGTGTGGTGCACGACAGCCGGAACCTTCATGTCGTTCAGGACCTTCATGTAGGGCTTGAACAGCTCGTCGTCGAGGAAGCGATCGCCATAGCAGCAGGCGAACTGCACGCCGACCATACCGAGGTCCTCGATGCAGTGCTTGAGCTCGTCGACGTCTTCCTTGCGGCCGAACGGCGGAAGAACGGCGTTGGCAACGAGGCGGCCTTCGGAGCGTTTGCACATCTCGGCGGCCTGCTCGTTCACGATCTTGCACATGTCGAGGGGCAGCCACTCCTGCCACACCGGCATGCGCAGCATTGCGATGTCGACGCCGGCCTCGTCCATGGCCTTGATCTTGGTCTCGAGCGTGTAGTCGCCGTCGACATAGTTCAGGATCTGCTTGCCTTCGGGGTACTCAAGGATGACCTGGTCCTTCGTGCCGTCCGGGGTCTTGCCCAGATAAGCCTTCATGCCGAAGGTGACAGGCGCGGAGTACAGAAAGCCGTGAAGCACCTCTTCGTTGGTGAACAGGTTGGTCGGCAGGAAGTGCATGTTATCGTCGATAACGCGAGTTTCAGCCATTTTCTCTCCTTTTTGTTGTCGGTTGTCAGTAGGTTTGAATGTATGAACGGGAGCCAAGCTACGCTTAACCCTCCTTATCTGCCTTGCCGGCGCCCACTGATAGGTATGGGGAGATCCGCCCAGGTGGTGAGGGAAGCCCTGGGGATGGAAGTAGGGATAACCACCTGGGCGGCGGATCGTCTAAAGGGTGATGCGGGGCGGGGAAGCGGGTGTGGTATTCGCTTCCCCGACAAGTTTCCGCATCGGGCTTACTGATAGATCTGGTTGATTTCGTGCTTCGCCATCTTCTTCATGTTGGCGCTGCAACGGACTCGCCAGTCGATGCGGCCCTGCTCACGCTGGTACTCGGTGACTTCGTGAGAGAACTCGCGCGGAGCGCGCACGTCGATGTTCATGACATGCGTTGCGCACTGTCCCCCGAAATCATCGGCAAATTGCTGAGTCATGTTCTCCTCCTTCCCCCTCTAGTCTTTCGTCCGCCTGGGCAAGCGATAGGCGTGAATGCCGCCTTCCCCTGGCGGATGAAGCCTTATATGATCTACGCCTCGTTGATGGCGACGATCATCTGCTTGGGCGAGTTGACCTTGGCGGCCAGCTCCTCAATCGGGCCCCAGTCGAGGCATTGTGCCTGGCAATGCTGAACGCACGTGGGCTTCTTACCCTTGCCACAGCGCTCTTCGCACAGGTCACACCACTGCGTGAACTGAGGGATGAAATCGTATTGGAACACCTTGTTGGCCTCGTCGATATGCAGGGGACCCAGCTTGGTGATCTTGATGCCGAATTCCTTCTCGCTATAGCCGTGCTCCTGCTGGCAGGCGAGAACGCACGCCTCGCAACCGGTGCAGTAATCCACGTCGACGAGGATTCCCTGAATTGCCATTGTTAAACTCCTCTCGCGCGGCCTGTTAGTCTTCGGCCTTGTAGATCTTGCACATCATGGCCTTGTAGTTCGAACCGAAGCCCGACACGCCGGCATCGAAGGGAACGAGGTTGTTGATCTGCGACTCGAAAACGCCGAACAGACCCTTCTTCTCGTCCTCGGTGTTCTCCTCTGCCTCGTCCTTGCGCTCGGGGAACCACCAGCCGTGCTCGCACTGCATGACGCGCGGATCGTAGCCGTCGTCGAAGGTGGCCTTGTACTTGCACTTGCCGTGCTTGTTCTCAAGCCACATCCAGTCGCCCTCTTCGATGCCGTGCTTCTTCGCCGTCTCCGGGTGGATGTGGCACAGCGGGTCGGGATGCAGGGCGCGCAGCTTCTCGATCTGGCGCTGCTCGGAGTGGAAGAAGTGAGGCACGCGCATGCCAGAGGTCACGATGTAGGGGTACTCTTCGACATCCTCAGGCGCCGAATAGGGACTCTCAACGGGCTCCACGTAGCTCGGCAGCGGATCGAGGCCAGACCACGAGGTGTGATGGAACACCATCGAGTAGATCTCGGCGCGGCCGGTCTCGGTGCGGAAGCCCACCTGGCCGTCGGGGCGAAGGTCGCCCGTCTCGTACTTGCGGTACTTGAACTCGGGGTACTTCCAGGTGGCGTCGCGAAGCTCTTCCCAGGTGAAACCACCGTCTTCGAGGGCGTAGTCCCACATTTCCTGAACGTTGTCCCAAGGCCACGCGATGTCATCGTTTTCCGGCTTGATCGCATGGGTGAGGCGCTTGCCGAGCTCGAGGAAGATCGTGTTGTCGGGCTTGGAGTCGCCGACGGGCTCGATCGCCTTGTTGATGCAGCTGATGCGGTAGGCGTTCAGTCCGCCGAAGCCGTCGCGCTCCTCGTAGGTTGCTGCGGGCAGCACCACGTCGGCGAGTGCCATCATGGTCGGCGTCATGAACAGGTCCTCGACCACGATGAAGTCGATCTGCTTGTACCACTCAAGTTGCTGCTCGGCCTGGGCGCCCATGGTCGCGAGGAAGTTGTTCGTCACGATGTAGGCCGCATGGATGGGAATCTCGCCGCGCTGCCACGCTTCGATGGTGGCGTTGGAGGAGAGATTCTTAAAGCCCACAGCGAACATCGGGTAGCGCTCGATGCCGATGCGCTTTGCCTGCTCCTCGGGAGTCATGAGCTCATCCCAGCCCCAGGTGCCAACCCAGTTCGGCTGCTCAATGCCCCAGCAAGCGTCAGCCATGACGTTGCCGCCTGGGATGTCGAGGTTGCCGGTGATGCACCACATTGCCGTGATGGCGTGAGCAGCCTGCTGGCCGCCGGTTTGCTGGTCGAGGGCGACGCCCCACTGGATGGCCGCAGGATGGCTCGTCGCGTAGGTGCGGGCCACGCGCACGACGTCTTCCTTGTCGACCCAGGCGCGCTCGCACAGCTCGTCGAGGTCCATGTCGGCGACACGCTCGCAGACTGCTTCGAGGCCGTAGACCCACTTGTCACAGAATTCCTTGTCATAGAGCTTCTCGTCGCAGATGACCTTCAACATGGCCATGGCGAGTGCTCCGTCTCCGCCGGGGCGGACGCGCAGCCAATCCTTGCCGGCGCGAGCCGCGAGCCAGGTGAGCTGCGGGTCGACGACGGCAACCTTCATGCCACGCTTCATAAGGTCCAAGATCCAATGGCCGTAGAAGCCGTCAGCGTTGGAGTAGAAGGGCTGATGGCCCCACACGATGCAGTACTCGGGCACCGTGTAGCGGGGGTCGTCGTAGCGCTTGGGCAAGAACTGCGAGCAGTCCATAACGCACGAGCCGCCGAGCATGCACGCCATGGACGCGATGCGGGGCAGGTAGCAGGAGTTGCCGGCGAAGTAGGGGACGCCCTCGTTCGGGGAGCCCATGCACGCGTTCAGGCGCGTGACCTGATGAATATCGCGGCCCGTGCCCTGGCACATGGCAATCTTGTCGGGGCCGTAGGTATCGGCGACCTTCTTGAACTCCTCGACGATGATGTCGTAGGCCTCATCCCAGGAGATTTCGACGAACTTGTCCTTGCCTCGATCTTCCTTCGCACGCTTCATCGGGTGCAAAAGGCGGTCTTTATGGTAGACGTAGTCGGGGATGCAAAGGCAACGGCTGCAAAGACGGCCCTGGTTATAGGGGTCCTCGGGGTCGCCTTCGACCTTCACGAGCTTGCCGTCCTTCACGTAGGACAGAATGCCGCAGACGTTGTGGCACCCCGGTGCGGAACGTGCCGTGCCGCGGATGACGGTCATGCCGTCCTCTTCCCACTTCCAGGGCACCTTCGGCGTCTCAGCCGCAGGCGCTGCCGGGACGGTGTCGGTCTTCTTGGGAAGACGCGAGCCTCGGCGATACTTCTTTCCGTTGGTTTCCCCCCAGTGCTCTTGCACCGTGGACTCGGTAGAGTCTGCCATTGGGTTTCCTCCTTCATAATCGGAATACGTGATCGGTTTCGTCTTTCTATGCTGCCGCTCTCCTCGGCGGTCTGTCGCTCGTCGCACGCACTCGTCTGATTGCGTTCACGATCGGCGCGATTCCGATGACTGCGAAATTACGCCGCGCGCATGAGGGCATACCCCCGATAAAAGATGAGAAGATGGATTTCAGTAGGTTGGAATTACCCCCAATAGGCGGTCAGCCCATTGGTATGAGGTTGTGACCTGGTTCAATGGTGCTGTAGAGCATTGGAGTCCATCGTCGGAACCCGTCAAACTGCCTCGCCGATATCTATCCATGAGGGGCCAATTATCGAGAAGAAGGGGCTGCGCGGTTGGTCCTCGTGTCGCAGCCACCTGTCCGCCCTCTGGTTTCGCTGTCCCGGCGTCCCGCGAGAAGCTATGAAATTTTCCTCGTCACTGGTTCGGATGCGGGATAGAGCGCGGGTTGTCTTACCCTGCGTGCGAGACGAGGGACGGGCGATGCGCCTCATTTCGTCTCATCTTGGGACAAGGAGCAGAAGTGGCGGAAAGGCCGAAATTCTCAAAGGGCCGAGAGAAAGGAAACAAGTGCGCCGCCTGACAGGAGGCTGAAGAGCGAGCGGGCCGTCTGGTGAGAGGGCTTGGGATTCCGAATGCCCGCGCTTGTCAAAAAAGTTGAAATTGGGTCTTGCGCCGACTGATGAGATGGGTATAATACTATCTTGCGCGTTCGGAAAGAACGCAACTGATTGGCAGATTCCTCGGTAGCTCAACGGCAGAGCATCCGGCTGTTAACCGGAGGGTTGTAGGTTCGAATCCTACCCGGGGAGCCATTTTAATTGTTCGAACTCGTCGAGGGCATAAGTGCTCGAAGCGAGTTCTTTTTGTATTCTGAGCTGAATTCATCTCTATGATGCCACAGTTGTCGTAGAGAGCGACGCGGCTCGCGATCCCTTCTGCTGTGCCGCGCCTGGCGGCGTTGCAGCTGACGGGTATAGCAAACCTCCAAGAAAAGAAACCGTTCGTGATATACGCGGGCCAAACGGGGGTTTGGGTTAAGACGTGCTGGCCTACTTGAGCCTCGCGCTTCTCGGCGACGGACGCCCCCTTGTGGGAGCAGCACCATTCGAGGACGCGCTGTTCCACAGCGGAGGCCGCGTCGTCTTCGATCTTGGCTGACACGATAGTGTTCGGCGGCATAACTTTTGAGAGAATTGCTCAGTACTGAAGCGACGCGAGCGCCAAAGACAGCGCCATGACGGTCTACGAGCCGGGGTCGGTGGACGACGTGGCGCGCTACCAGGCGAAGAAGCTCGCGAAGGAGGGCGACGCGGCGTTCGCGAGGGCGTGCGGCGAGTTCGCCAGGAACGACGCGTTCAGGAGCCTCAACGAGACGATCATCGCCAACGTGGGGCGCGACAGGGACGAGGGCGCGATGTTCGCCCGCGTGCCGACGGGCATCGAGACCTGCACGTTCTGCCTGATGCTGGCGAGCCGCGGCGCGGTCTACCACACGCGCAAGACCGCCGGCGAGTGGCGGCACTTCCACCGGGGATGCGACTGCAAGGTGGTCCCCAGCTTCGAGTGCGACCCCGAAGCCGAGCTGGTGCAGGGTGTCAAGCCGCGGGAGCTGTACGAGCGGTACAAGCAGTTCAAGGAGATAGATGAGGCGGAAGGGCTGAGTTCCGCCGAGAAGGACGAGCTCAAGCGAAGAATTCTCGATGGCTGCAAGGCATCGGAGAGAAGTGTTATCCGCATGCTGAAATCCGGCGAAATCGAGGATGCGTCGGACGTGCATGTCCCGACATCCTCCGAGGTGCCGAACTGGCTCAGCGGCGCAAGCAGAAACAGACATGCGAAGAGGCATGCCGCCGAATACGGCATCGATTGCAGGTCAAGGGACGGGCGAGAGAAATATAATAGAATCATGTCCGAAGTAATAGACGCTGCTGATTCGGTCGTTCTCTTTGATGGCATAGGAGGCCAGAATGGCCAAGTGTGCGCGGTTTACTTTAGAGGTATAGATATAGCGGTCGTCTACATCGAGAGAATACCAGAGTCACGCTGTTTAAGTACGAGAAGGGAAGGAGTAACCGCTGTGGAGCACTTTGGGATAAGGTACGAGAACGATCTGACCGATAAGTTCAGCGAGTATCTCGTCGATTCGGTTGACCTCCTTAACGCGCAGCTTGAGCATCGTGATCTGGCCTTCTTTTTTGACACAGTTGATGTTTGCCAACAGGTTATCGGCGGCATGCATTGTGAGGACATGTTCGGCTGGGTGGTCCCGAATGACGCCGTCAAGGATTTCGAGCCGATCTGGCTGGCTGGCAATGACAGGAATCTGGAAGGCTACGACTACGTCTGCGCGAGCTGGGAAGACCGAGGCGGCTTCCCGCACGCCGTCATCGACGGCGAGCTTTCCGAGGAGGCATATGAATGAAGCGCGACCTTGACCTCGTTCGCTCCATCCTCATGTACGTGGAGAATGCCGACTCTGAGGTCGATGCGGACGACATGGCGATGGAGCGCTGGCCGATTGAGACGGTCGCATACCACGTGAGGCTCATGGCCCACCACGGGCTTCTCGACGTGTCGCAGGACGCCAGGGACATGAACGGCGGCATTACAATCGCAGGCATCACATGGGACGGCCAGGAGGTCTATCTGCAATACGGATATATGAAGTTTCCTTGACTGCTCAGCTTTCGGGTACAATAGTCCACGTGCAAAACGGGCCTGTAGCTCAACGGTGGAGCAGGGGACTCATAATCCTTTGGTTCTCGGTTCGAATCCGGGCGGGCCCACCAAATTCCCAGGTCAGAGGCTTATGCTTCTGACCTTTTTTCTTTTCGTTGCGTCCATGGGCAAATTCTGGGCAAAACTTTTCATGAATGTTTTATGAAGGCACGATTCTCAATCTGATTTCAGAGAAATTGACGCCGATGAACCTTTCCATTGGGTCTAATGATTCCATTTGATTTCTGCCATTGTTGAACTGAATTACAATGAACCCTCGATGATTTATGAGAAAGAAGCATTCATGACCCTAGCAGAGCAGAAACGCGCCGCCAAGAATTTCGTAGTAAGGTGGGAATCCCTCCCATGCGTAGAGGAGGAGCATTCGCGTTCGTTTTGGATAGAGCTTTTGCAGGATGTGCTGGGCGTGCAGAATGCCACCCATGCGCTGGAATTCGAACGTAAGGTGAAGGGCCGCAAAATCGACGTGTTCTACGAGGATATGGGCATTCTCGTAGAAATGAAAGGCCGTGGTATCAGCCTTGACGAAGCAACCGTGAGATCGAAAAAGGCTGGACCGGAGACGCCCTACCAGCAAGCGAAGTGGTATGCCGACAATCTGCCGAACTCCATACGCCCGCGTTGGATTATCACGTGCAATTTCGACGAGTTCCGCATCTATGACATGGAGGCCGCAGACGACCAGTACGTTTCGCTTGCTTTGGAAGAGCTGCCCGAGCAGGTGCACTTGCTGTCGTTTTTCTCCGATAGGCGCAACTCTCGCCTGGTGAAGGAGAAAGAGCTTTCGGTGAAGGCCGGCGAGCTGGTGGGAAAGCTCTACGCCCAGCTTTCGCAACAGTATCGCAATATCGAAACCGACGCGCACGAGCAGCGCAGCTTGAACGTACTCATTGTGCGGCTGGTGTTCCTTCTGTATGCCGAAGATTCCGGCTTGCTGCATGAGAAAGATGCGCTTCTGAACTACCTCAAGCGCTTCCCGGCCGACCAGATGCGCCAGGCTGTCATCGACCTGTTCGCCGTGCTGGACACGCCGGCGGACGCTCGCGACCCTTATTTGCCCGAGTATCTGCTGGCTTTCCCTTACGTAAACGGCGGGCTGTTCGGCGACGATGGCATCGTGGTACCGCAGTTCACCGACCAGATCCGCCTCGACCTGCTGCTGGAGGCATCGCAGAGCTTCGACTGGAGTCACATCAGCCCCACCATCTTCGGCGCGGCCTTCGAGAGCACTTTAAACCCCGCCACGCGGCGCGCGGGCGGTATGCACTACACCAGTATTGAAAACATCCACAAGGTTATTGACCCGCTGTTCCTGGACGATTTGCGCGCCGAGCTTTCTGCGATTGAAAGCGACGGCGTGGAACGCAATCGCAAAGTGAGGCTGCGCGCGTTCCAGCGAAAACTCGCAAGCATAAACGTGTTCGACCCAGCATGCGGCAGCGGCAACTTCCTCACTGAAAGCTACCTTTCCCTGCGCAAGCTTGAGAATCGTGTGCTCGAAGATTTGCAGGGCGATCAGATGAGCATCGGCTTCGACGGGGAGAGCAGCCCCATACAGGTTTCCATCAATCAGTTTTTCGGCATAGAGATAAACGACTTCGCGGTCAGCGTTGCAAAAACGGCGCTGTGGATAGCCGAGGAGCAGATGATGGAGGCAACGCAGGAGATTTTGCTGCAGCCCTTCGACTTCCTGCCTCTGAAAAGCAACGACAATATCCACGAGGGCAACGCGCTTCGTATGGACTGGAAGGAAGTGCTGCCTGCCGAGAAATGCAGCTATATCATCGGTAACCCACCGTTTCTGGGCGCGCGCAACCAGACCAAGGTGCAGAAGGCCGAGCTCATGGATGTGTTCGGCGGCGCTAAAAACAGCGGCAACGTGGACTACGTTGCGGGCTGGTATATGAAAGCCGCGGAGTATATAGGCGATTGCCCGATGCGTTGCGCCTTCGTCTCCACCAACAGCATTTGCCAAGGCGAGCAGGTGGCGAATGTTTGGAGACCTTTGTGGGATTTGGGTATCCGCATCGACTTCGCGCATGATACGTTCCGGTGGGTTAACGAGGCGAATGGCCAGGCCCATGTATTCGTGATTATCGTCGGGTTCTCGAAGCTAGGTGGGGGGAAGCGGCTTTTCCATCACGCGGGGCCCGATGCGCCTGCGATGGAACTGCGTCCGAGCAACATTAACGCCTACCTATCCGATGCCCCCGATGCGTTCGTGCAAAATCTCAGCAAGCCGCTGTGCCGCGTTCCGAAGATCGGCATCGGCAACAAACCCATCGATGGCGGAAACTACCTGTTCAAACCAGACGAGCTCGAAGCGTTTCTGGCGGAAGAGCCGGGTGCGGCCGAGTTCGTGCACCCGTGGCTTGGCTCCGACGAGTTCATTAAGGGGAAGAAGCGCTTCGCGCTATGGCTCGGGGATGCTGAGCCTGCGAAGCTCAATGTTCTGCCGTTGTGCCGCGAGCGCATCGCGGCTGTTCGTGAATTTCGCCTTGATTCGAAGAGCGCGCCCACGCGCAAGCTGGCCGAACGGCCGGCAAACTACCACGTGGAGAACATGCCGAAGGGCCCTTCCGTGCTGGTGCCCAAGGTGTCTTCCGAACGCCGTCGCTACATTCCGCTTGGATTCGTGGAGCCGCCGACCTTGTGCAGCGACCTGGTGTTCCTCATCCCCGACGCCACGCTGTACCATTTCGGCGTGCTGCATTCCCAATTCCATAACGCCTGGATGCGCACGGTGTGTGGTCGCCTGAAAAGCGATTATCGTTATTCGGGCGGCGTGGTGTACAACACCTTCCCGTGGCCTGGTGCAACGCGTGAAAGCCTCGCGACGCCCGTTGAGCGACTGATCGCTCCTGGGGTTCGTAAACGCGTTGAGGAATGCGCCCAAGGTGTGCTGGATGATCGCGCTGCGCATGCGGGGGCAACGTTGGCCGATCTGTACGATCCAGAAAAGATGCCGTCAGATTTACTGGCTGCCCACAAAGCGCTCGACGCGGCGGTAGAGGCCGCCTATGGCGTTCATTTCGACGGCGACGAGGAGAAGATTGTGGCACACCTGTTCGGCATGTACGCGAAGCTTACGGAAAGGCAGAATCGATGAACGCTTGGATAGTGAGGGCCGGGCGCGGCGGCATTCACGCCGCTGAATGGCTTGAAGGCGGCTATGTCGCCATCTATTGGGATCTCGATGGCGCAGATGTTTCGGCGTTGGACAAAGAGGGGATCAAGCGCCTGTATAAGCTCAAGAATTCCGATGCAAGCCCGCAGACAGTGGCTTCGAACGCCGGCATGATCTATCGTTTTGCGCATGACATTGCCGAGGGCTGTACCGTGGTTATGTACGATCCTTCCACTAGGCTCTATCATATCGGGGAAGTTTCGGGCGGGTGCGAATTTGTCGCTGGTACCGAAGACGATGAAGCTAATGGCTCATACCGCCGCCGAGTGGGGTGGCACGAAGTTGCCCCTCGTGACTCATTGTCCTCTTCCGCAAAGCATTCATTAGGCAGCATATCAACGCTTTTCGCTGTATCGGACGATGCCATGCGCGAGCTTGAGGCGGCGTCCTCGGGCGTTGCTCCTATTGCCGATGACGATGAAAGCCCCGTCGAGGCAAGAGAAGCAACCGCCGACGATGGCATAGAGCGCATTAAGGATAAGGTGCTGAGGCTCGATTGGGATGATATGGAGCTGTTGGCTGCTGGCGTTTTGCGCTCTATGGGCTACAAGACGTCCATGACGCGCAAGGGTTCAGACGGGGGACGCGACATCATAGCCTCGCCCGATGGCTTGGGCCTGGAATCGCCTCGCATCGTCATCGAAGTAAAGCATCGCAAAGGTGCCATGGGCGCACCGGCTCTGCGTTCGTTTATCGGCGGGCTCCGCAGCACGGATAGCGGTTTGTATGTATCCACAGGTGGCTTTACTAAGGAAGCCATGTATGAAGCCGATCGCGCCGTGATGCCCGTGAAGCTTCTTGACCTTGACCAATTCGTGCGGCTTTTGGTGGACAACTACGATTCCGCCGACATGGAGACGCGAACCATCCTTCCCTTGGTGCGCATCTACTGGCCCGCGTAACTCCGATCTGGGCTCTTCGCGCATAAGTCCCAAAGCGCCTTCATCTGTGCCGCCTTGCTGTTGTGCGAGCCCTTCCGGCGTTCGTCCGCCCCAATGGCTTTCCTTGATGCTCGAAGCGTCGCACGGTGCGCCCGCGTGCGCAAGGGCCGCGAAAACCTTTCGGCCGGCCCCGGCAAGGGCGGCCGGGGCCGGCCGAAAGCTCAAGCCCTCCGGGTTTCGCTTTTCCCCTTGCACACACGGCCGCCCCGCGCGCTGCGGCGATCACAAGGCAAGCCACAGGGGCGGGCCGATGCGATCGGAGGTCATCATGGACGGCATCAAGCAGCATGCAATCAAGGCGACGGAAATCTTCCTGGAGCGCAAGGGTTACGAGGTCATCTCTACGGGATGGTCGTGCCCAGAAGGGGAGGTAGACGTGGTTGCCCGCGACGGCGAATGCGTGGTGTTCCTGGAAGTCACCGCAAGCGAAGGCGGGTTCGCCGAGTCGCAGGCCCCTAGAAGCTTGCGGGAGTCCATGGCCGCGAGATGGCTCGCGGCCGAGGGCGGCGAGATCGCCGACGTCCCCGTCCGCTTCGACGACGTCGCGTTCATCATCATGGGCGGCACGAGGGCGCTCGTTCGCCATCACATCAACTCTCTTTCGGAGGAGTGACCCGCCAGAGATCCCAAGGCGGGCTCGGGCTGCGGGCCCGCCT